>Ga0335082_10000087_pt1 | contig 90135 bp, 83 predicted proteins | sample Lox_Sample_41_FD_206718 | JGI IMG/M metagenome (GOLD analysis project Ga0335082, IMG submission 206718) | Soil microbial communities from Loxahatchee National Wildlife Refuge, Florida, United States - Lox_Sample_4.1 | ecosystem: Environmental > Terrestrial > Soil > Wetlands | place: USA... | reverse complement strand
TCAAGTGCCTTTGGAGCACTTTGTCTAGGTTCGAATCCTAGCGGCCCAGCCAAAGATCAGTTGTCAGTGGCCAGTACCCAGTTGCCAGAAAAACCGCTGGCAACGGAGTGGCAAGACCAACCGGTTAGAACTGAAGGCCAGGAGCCCAACGAACCATGGCTACTTTAGTCACGCCGACCGAAAAAGCTGAGAAGGTTGAGAAGAAGAGTCCGCCAGTGACCGACGAGAAGACCGATCGGAAACCGCGGCCGCGAACCGATGACAAGTTCAAGATCTTCAGCGGCACAGCCAATGAGGGTTTGGCCGATGAAGTCTGCCACTTTCTCGGCATGCAACGCGGGCAGGCGCAGGTCGTCCGATTTGCCGACGGTGAGTGCTACGTTCAGATTCAAGAGAACGTGCGCGGCGCAGATGTTTTCGTGATGCAGCCGACGTGCCGTCCCGTGGACGAGCACCTGATGGAGTTGCTGCTGATGATCGATGCGTTAAAGCGCGCATCGGCGCGACGCATCACGGCTGTGATTCCGTACTTCGGTTATGCGAGGCAAGATCGGAAGGACAAGCCGCGCAGCCCCATCTCGTCGAAGTTGGTAGCGGATCTGTTAACGGCGGCAGGAGCGCATCGGGCCCTGATCGTGGATTTGCATACACCGCAGTTGCAGGGTTTTTTCAATATTCCGGTGGATCATCTGTTTGCTTCGCCGGTGCTGGTGGATCACTTTCGCAAGCTGGCCTTGCCGAATTTGACGGTGGTTTCGCCGGATGCGGGTGGTGTGGAGCGCGCCAGGTTTTTTGCGAAGAAAGTGGACGCAGCCCTGGCGATCGTCGATAAACGACGCGTCGAGATGAATGTGGCCGAGATCATGCACGTGATCGGTGATGTGCATGGACGGACGTGTTTGATCATTGATGACTTGATCGACACGGCCGGAACGCTGGTCAAGACGGCGGCGGCGCTGCTCGAGAACGGCGCGAATGAGGTTTACGCTTGCGCGTCACATGCGGTGCTGTCGGGACCGGCGGTAGAGAACATTAAGAGATCGGTCATCAAGCATGTGGTGGTGACCAACACGATCCCGCTGAATCCAGAAGCCGACGCGGCGCGGACGGAAAAGGGAGGAAAGATTACGGTCCTCTCGATTGCAGGATTGATTGGCCGAGCGATCCAGGCCAATCACGAAGAGACTTCTGTGAGCAAGTTGTTTATGTAACAAGGAAGCGCGCCAAACGCGCGACTTATGCGTCGCACAAATCGCGACGCTTCGCGCGGCTCGCTCAGATCCTTCGGCGACAAAATCATGTCGCCTCAGGATGACAACTTTTAAATATTTAGACAGGAACTGAATTTTATGGCGACTGCATTGGAAACGAATGTATTGGAAGCACAGAAGCGCGAACCGGGCACGAAGAACCATGCGCGGCGCGTGCGGCTGGAGGGAAAGATTCCGGCTGTGGTGTATGGAGCGGGCAAGGATTCGGTGCCGGTAACGGTCGATCCGCGCGTGGTTACGCGCATCCTGAACTCCGAATCGGGTCATAACACGATTTTCGATCTCAGCCTGAATGGCGAGACGGCGAAGGCCATGATTGTCGATTGGCAGTACGAGCCAATTAAAGGCCGCCTGCTGCACATCGATTTGAAACGTATTGCACTCGACAAGGTGTTGCGTGTCAGCGTGCCGATCGAATTGGTGGGCGAAGCCGTCGGCGTGAAAACAGAGGGCGGCATTCTCGAACAGATGTTGCGCGAAGTCGAGATCGAGTGCCTGCCGGCGGATATCCCGAGCCACATCGATGTTGACGTGGCTCATCTGACGTTCGGCAAGGTGCTGCGTGTTTCCGATCTGCCTCACTCGGGCAAGATTAAGTTCCTGACGGATGAGAATCAGCCGGTCGCTCACGTGACCTCGGTGAAGGAAGAAGTCGTGGCCACGCCTGAAGCGACGGCAGAAGCTGCGGCGGCTGGTCCGGCCGAGCCCGAAGTTATCAAGAAGGGCAAGCAGGAGACCGAGGAAGAGGGCGCAGAGGCTGCTCCGGAGAAGGCAGAGAAGAAGGAAAAGAAATAATAGAGAAGCGCACCAAACGCGCGTTTATTCTCCGCAAAAAGCGCGGCGATTCGTGCGGTGCGCCCAGATCCTGAGGCACGCAAGCAGCGCGCGCCTCAGGATGACAAGAAGGTTGGTTTGAGGAACCGGATCGGGCGTGAAACTGATTGTTGGTCTCGGCAATCCCGGAATCGAATATCAGTTCACTCCGCATAACCTGGGGTTTCTGGCGATTGATCGAATCGCCGGGAACTTGGGCGTGGAAGTCAGGAACCGGCAGTGCCGGGCGCTAACAGCGCGAACCGTGATCGCCGATCAGATGGTGCTGTTGGCCAAGCCCGAGACGTTCATGAACTTGAGCGGGCTGGCGGTGCTGGAGTTGCTTCGGGAGTACGAGGCGAGTCCAGAGTCGGAGCTGATTGTGATTCAGGACGAACTGGATTTTCCGCTGGGCACGTTGCGGATTCATACAAGGCGGAGTTCGGCAGGGCATAACGGGATCGAGTCGATTATCGGAGCGCTGGGCACACAGGATTTTTTGCGGATCCGGATTGGCGTGGCGCCAGAGCGGAAGGTTGGAGACGGAGCGGAGTATCTGTTGGCTCCGATGAAGAAGAAGGACCTCGAGGTTGTCGATCGGATGCTCGACACCGCTGAGGAAGCCGTGAAGATGATTTTGCGGGAAGGTCCCGCGGCGGCGATGAATAAGTTCAACCGGAAAGAAGAAAGTGGTCAGTGATTAGTGGTCAGTGGCCAGTCACACGAATACATTGCTGGGAACTGACCACTGACCACTGGCCACTAGCCACTGGGTTTGGAGAAACGAATGAATCGTACTTACGAATTGATGTTCATCGTCCGGCCAGATATGACGGACGAGGATCTGGACAAATTGATTTCAACGTTGCAATCGGTCGTTCCGACTTCAGGCGGCAACGTGGTAAAGGTCGAGAAGATGGGCAAGCGGCGGCTGGCCTATACGGTGCGTCGCTTCCACGACGGCATTTACGTGTTGATGGTCGTCGAGGGTGGCGGCCCCGTGATCCACGAACTGGAGCGCCGTCTGCGCGTCACGGAGCCTGTCATCAAGTTTCTCACCGTGCGCGTCGATGAGGAGCAGAAACGGCTCGACAAGATCAAGAAGCTGCGCGACGCGAAGAAGAAAGTGAGCGCGCAACCGGCTGCGGCGGCGGAAGAGGGTGCGGCTGCTCCGGCGGCAGAAGCTCCGGCGAGCGCATAGCGCGACCGGCTGCATGGGTGTGGCGGGCAAAAAGCAGATTCCTCGCTACGCGTCGGAATGACAAAAGATTGGATACCCGCACGAATCGTTGCGACGGTTGAACAGGAGAGTTATGGCAGAAGAGACGAAAGCACCAGAGCAAGCGGCATCGAGCGAGAGGCCGCGAAGTGAAGGCGGAAGACCGGGCGGAGATCGTCCGCGATTTGGCGGTGGCGGACGCGGTCCCGGTGGACCTGGGCGTGAGGGCGGCGGACCGGGTGGACGGAAATTCTTCCGCCGCAAGAAGGTTTGCAAGTTCTGCGTCGAGAAGATCGAAGATATCAATTACAAGGACTACCGGCTGCTCGGGCAGTTCGTGGCAGAGAGCGGCAAGATTGTGCCACGGCGCCTGACCGGCGTATGCGCGCCGCATCAGCACCGGCTGTCGTCCGCGATCAAGCAAGCGCGCAATATTGCGTTGCTGCCATTTGCAGGGCGGGCCAGCTAAGACTTTAGCCACGGACTTGCACAGATCTTCACGGAAAAGGGCTTTTCGAATCGATTGCTCGATCCGTGTTTATCCGCGTGGATCCGTGGCAAACGAATTTGACTTTGATTGGAGCTATTCATGGAAGTCATACTCAAGGAAGACGTAGCGAAGTTGGGATCGCGGGGCGACGTAGTCAAGGTCGCCGAAGGATACGGACGGAATTTTCTTCTGCCTCGTAAGTTGGCTATTGAGGCCAACGAGGGCAACAAGGCCGTCATCACACAGATGAAGGCTGCTTCGGTGCGCCGTTCGGCCAAGGAAAAATCCCAGGCCGAGGAACTGGCGAAGCAGTTCGAAGGCGTGTCGGTGTCGTTTACCCGCAAGTCGGGTGAGAACGATCAACTGTTTGGATCGGTGACGTCGAGCGATCTGGGCGACGCGCTGACCAAGAAGGGCTTCAATGTCGATCGCCGCAAGATCCAGTTGCACGAGCCGCTGAAGACCTTGGGCGAGTTCACCGTCCCGGTGAAGCTGCACAAGGACGTGACCGCGCACCTCAAGGTCGTGATCGAGAGGGAAGCGGCGACAGAGTAAGGTGTCCCATCGGCCCGAGCTTCCGCTTGGGCCGCCCCCCGTTTCACCGAAAAGTTGTCAAGCCCCGAAACACCTCCGATTTCCTTTAAGTTGTTGGAAATTGGGCGATTATATTTCTGAAATCCTTTCCGGTTTACCTTGGCCAGTTTGAGATAATAGAAAGTAGAGAGTAGGGAATAGAGGCGGCCGTGGTGGCCGCCTTTTCATTTTGTTGTGGCGGGCAGGTTCGGTTTGCCCCATAGATAGGGCACTTCCGGTGCCAAACTCCCGCCCCTGCTGTGTGCCACTGTTGTGTTTCGCCACTAAATCTTTGGCAGACAAGCACCTAGGCACTCCACAAAATCCTTGTAAAGCCTATAATTTGTGCTCACGGTTCTGGAACTTGCCCGTCTATTCCTTGCAAGCCCGGCAGAGACATTAAAGGCCGAGCACGCAGAGGAAGCGACCCAAAAAATGCCGGCCGGTGTATTGGCAGTGCCATTTTCGGTTGGCGGACGGGCCCACTCGAAAGCGAGTGAGTTAAACGAGAGAGTCAGCAGGAACCAGAACCCCCCGCGGGGTTGCATGGCTGGGCTAGAACGCCAGGTACAAGATCGGCGCATCGATGACACGATGCTGATCCGAGAGGCGCAACGCGGAAACCGCGCCGCCTTCGAGGAACTGGTGCGCCATTACGATCAATCCGTGCTGCGGCTGGCCTTGCATCTCACTGGAACTGAACACGACGCCCAGGACGTGTATCAGGACGCCTTCCTCAAAGCCTACAAGAACATTGGTAGCTTCCGGTTTGAGTGCTCTTTCTATACGTGGATTTACCGGATCGTAACGAATTTGTGTCTCGACCATCTGCGCAAGAGGAACGTGCGCAAAGAAGACGCGCCGGTGGTGAAGGATGCGGATGGCGATGAGTACGACCTGCTGGATCAGGTTGCTGATGGACGCGCAGGGGCGAACCCGGAGCGCGATTTAATGCGGCGGCAGCTGGGCGCGCGGATCGCCGGAGCGCTGGAAAAGCTGACTCCGCGCGAGCGGATGGTGTTCGAGTTGAAGCATTACCACGGGCTGAAGCTGAGAACCGTGGGAGAGATTTTGCATACGACGGAAGAGACCGCCAAGAATACCCTCTTCCGGGCCACGCAGAAGTTGCGCGGGGCTCTGGCGGATATGAGATGAGTTCTCACCCTTTCGCAGAAAACGTGAAAGGATGAGGCACCCAAGAGCAACAGGTGGACTTATGAAGTGTGAATGGGTTCGAGAAAATATCGTGCTTCATGTTTATGGCGAACTGGCCGATGACGCGCGCCATGAACTGGAACAGCACATTGCGCGCTGCGCTGACTGCGCACTGGAATTGAAGGCGGAGCAGAATTTTCATGGTCTGCTCGCGCATGATCGCGCTGAAGAGCCAACGCCGAATCTGCTGGCTGCTTCCCGCATGCGGCTGCAGGAAGCTCTTGAGACTACAGAGCAGGGTGCATGGTGGCACCGTCTGGCGTTTGATCCGGCGAACTGGCTGCGGCAAATCAGTTTTTCGCCAGCGCTGGCTTCGGTGATTCTGATTCTTGGTTTTGCAGGCGGAGTTGGGACGACTTACAAGCTCTACGGCGGCCACAACACTCCAAACGGCACACCCGTTGCGACCACTGATTCTAACGGCACTCCAGCTGTAGCTTCGATTTCCGGCATCGATTCCGTGACTCCAGTCCCAGGCACCGATCAGGTCACGATCAAGTACAACACTCTTTCGACTCAAGAAGCGCAGGGATCGCTGAACGATCAGAAGATCCAGCAACTGCTGCTGTTCGCGGCGCGGAATAATTACAACTCGGGCGTGCGTGTGGATTCCGTGGATCTTCTGGCGCAGAAGAGCGGTGAGTCGCAGGTTCGTGACGCGCTTATCTACGCGCTACAGAACGACACGAATCCCGGTGTGCGGTTGAAATCGCTCGATGCGCTTGGGACCTATGTCCGAAGCGATACGAACGTGCGCGACGCTATCCTGCGTGCACTGGTGAACGACAACAACTCCGGAGTGCGCATTGAAGCGTTGCGGCTGATCGAGCCCGTAAAGGCCGATGGAAGCGTGCGTGGCGTGCTGATGGCTTTGGCGTCGAAGGATCAGAGCACATACATCAAATCGCAGGCGCGCACGATGTTGGCACAGTTGCCGGAGATTGATTAAGAAAGCAGATCCCTCGACGGGCAGAAAGCGCCGTCTCAGGATGACAAGATCAAGTTGAAGTGAGAAAAGAGGTGGTTCAGTTGAAAAAAGCGCTACAAGTCGTCGGGTTGGCAACAGTGCTGGCCCTGCTTGCGCCCCTAAGCTTCGTCCAAAGCCAGGCGCAAGAGTCAAAGGTGTCCCGCGAAGGCGGATCCTGGGCCCAGGAAACCACAGGATCGCTGGCTGCGGTGAAGAATCTACGGGTCAAAGTTGACATGGGCTCAGTAGTAGTACGAGGCGGGCAACAGCAAGGCATCAATTATGTCGTTCATACACGTTTTGGAAATTCTTCAGAGCAGGAAGCCCGCCACCAGTTTGAGCAGTACAAAGTTACCGCTTACGTAAAGGGAGATACGGCCTGGATCGTTGGAGATTGGCAAGGCGGACGACAGCCACGTCATTTCTTCGGCGAATTCTCCGTGATGGTTCCTCGCGAAATGGCACTGGTAAAGCTCGAAACCGAAGGCGGAAATATTGATGCCTCAGGCGTAGGAGGCCGCGTAGAAGCTTCGAGCGGCGGAGGAGGCATCAAGTTCGACGATATCGGCGGTGGCGTCAATGCCGAGACCGGTGGCGGATCAATCGACGTCGGGACGGTGAGCGGAGATCTCGGACTGCACACTGGCGGAGGAGGAATCGTCGTCCGTCACGCCAATGGAAAGGTCATCGCAGAGACTGGCGGTGGCAGCGTACGGATCGAGTCCGGTTCCCAGGAGGCCAGCATTGAGACCGGCGGCGGCAGCATTGAAGTGCGACAGTGTGCCGGGAAGGTGCGCGTATCGACGGGCGGCGGCAGTGTTGACCTGAGTGATGTAGGCGGGCCTGCGGACATCGAGACCGGCGGCGGCACCATTCGGCTTACGTCGGCCAAAGGACATGTTCACGCCGAGACGGGCGGGGGCGGGATCGAACTCTATGGAGTTCCTTCGGCCCGCGCGGAAACGGGTGCAGGCGGTATTACTGTGAAGTTGGTCAACACCGGTGGAGAGCGCCATGATTCCGATCTGGAGACGGCCGCAGGTGATATCACCGTCTACATTGCGTCGGATGTTGCCATCAACGTTCGCGCGTCCGTCGACATGGGCAATGGACACCGGATCACATCGGACTTTTCGGACATTCACGTAAGCAGCGAAGGCGATCAGTGGGGCCCGAAAACTCTGACTGCCGAAGGACGGCTGAACGGAGGCGGACCGCTGTTAAAGGTGCACACATCAACTGGCGACATTTGCATCAAGAAGGCGACCCGCTAAAAAAACTCTAGTGGTCAGTGGTTGGTGATCGGTGGTCAGAAAGGGCATAAATGACCACCTATCACTGATCACTGGCCATTCGAACTTGGGGGAACGAAAATGCGCAAATACATTCTGACGAGTGTTGTGGTGGTCCCGTTGCTCCTTACGTTTTCGCAGGCTGCGCAAAGTTATTCGAATGACGATTCGCGCTCGTGGGTGTTCTCGAGCGAAGAGGGTGGGACGAGTTCATATCTCGGGGTGGACATTGCGGACGTCACGACTGAGCGTCTAGGGGCTTTAAAACTCAAGGAAGAAAAAGGCGTCGAAGTCACCATGGTCGATCAGGATGCTCCCGCTGGAAAGGCGGGAATCAAGGAGCACGACGTCATTCTCACCATGAACGGGACGACGGTCGAGAGCGGAGCGCAATTGCGTCGGATGATTCATGAAACCCCCGCCGGACGACTCGTGACACTGGGACTGAGCCGCGATGGGCAGCCAATGACGTTAAAGCTCCAACTTGCAGACAAGCACAAGGAATTCGCGTTCATGCCCCCGAAGCCGGGCGATATGCACATGAATATGCCCGAAATCCACATTCCCGACATCGACATTCCTGCCATGAACATGGTTGTGGTCACGTCGTCTGCTCGAAGTGGCCTCATGGTTGAGAACATTACTTCCCAACTGGGAGACTTCTTCGGGGTGAAGAACGGCAACGGTGTGCTGGTGCGATCGGTCGAGAAAGGCAGCAGGGCGGAGAAAGCCGGGTTCCGCGCGGGAGATGTCGTTGTAAAGGTGAATGGCCAAGCTGTGCATGACACCAGCGATTTCGCGCATGGCGTGAAATCGAGAGATGGCAACTCGGTTCCGGTTGTGATCATGCGCGATAAGAAAGAACAGACGCTTACGTTGTCATTACCGGCTCGAAAAGACTCTGGCGATCTTATGGAAGAGGAGAGCTTCGATGCCGAACCGCTACTGAATGCGCAATCGGTGGCGGACATGAGCGAGCTACGGAATGAACTGGCGCAACTAAGGCCGCAAATGCTGTTAGCTGCAGAGGAATACCGGAAGGCGGCCGGCGAAGCTCGAAAGGAATTCTGTAAGGAACAAAAAGAATTTTCAAAGCAGAGTCAGGCGCAGAAGCAGAAATGGCAGCAGGATATGCGGAAGTTCCAACGGGAACTACGGCGCCTGCAAGAAGACTGGTTGTGATACCTGTTTAGTTAGCGGTTGCAGCTTGAGAGGGCGGGATCATGCAGACTCGATTCCGCCCTTCTTGTTTCGCGGCGTAAAGTCCCCTATCGGCGGCGCGAACGATTTCATCCCTGCTGCGTCCATGCGCAGGGAAAGCGGCCACTCCCGCACTGACCGTAATGGGGCGTGGCACTCCAGGGAACTGCCATTGCTGGACTTGGCGGCGGAGTTTCTCAGCTATCGTAAGTGCCTGCTGCTCATTGGTCTGCGTCAAGAGAATGGCGAACTCTTCACCGCCATACCGGCATACCACGTCGATCTTTCGTACTTGCTGATGGAAGATGGAAGATACCTGCCGCAACACCTCGTCGCCTAGAAGGTGCCCAAATTCGTCATTCAGGCGCTTGAAGTGGTCGATGTCCGCGATGATGACAGCCATGCCGGTCGCATAGCGCCGCGCCCTTTCGATTTCCTCATTGATCCGCATCTCGAAAAATCGTCGGTTGAAGATGCCGGTGAGACCGTCCAAATACGCAAGTTGCTTCACGCGTTCGACATAGTGCGCATTTTGAATGGAGTTGGCGCAAATGTCTGCGACGGATTCCAGGGGCTGCAACTCGTTGTCGCGAAACGCGGCGCGGGTGGCGCTATAAAGCGTCAATATCCCGAGCGTCTGGCCAAATGAGATCAGCGGAATACTAAGCCGCGAAGCTGACTCCTTGAACAGACGGGCCGTTTCCAGAATTGCCCCGAGATCGTTCTCTAACACTGTCTGGTGCGTCGCGATGATGTTGGACCATGGCTGCTTCGAGGCGGAGATGCGCCCGCCGGGAGCAATCGCAGGCGTCAGGGTGCCATGATGGGCACGCATGACCAGGTCGCCTTCTTCCCGCAATAGCAATGAAACGTGTTGAACCTGGAAGGCCTGTTGAATGATTGAGCAAACTCGGACAAGAAGTTCCTCAAGGTCCATAACCGCGGTACTCTGCTGAGCGATGGTATTGATGGCTTCAAGTTGCCGGGCTCGCTGGCGTTCCAATGAGTAGAGGCGGGCGTTCTGGATGGCGATGGAGGCTTGCGTCGAAAATAACGTGAGCAGTTCGATGGTTTCAGAGTCGAAGTGGTTTAGTTTATCGCTCTGACAGTCGAGGACCCCGACCACCTCGTCTCGCACCATTAGCGGGATTGCCAACTCGGAGCGGGTCGACTGGGCCGCACAGATGTACCGTGAATCCTGGTTGACATCCGCAGCGTAGACGGGCTGCTTTTTCAGAGCTGCGGCACCCGTGATTCCATCCTGGACAGACAGGCAGATTGTGCCCGGTTGCCAGTCCCATCCGATTTGAGTGCGCACAAAGAGTGTCTGCGCCTCCTGATCGAGCAAAAGGACGGCTACATTGGGCAGATGAAAATAGTCACGCACGATCTGCAGGATTCTCTTCAGGACCTCGTCGAGGTCAAACGTAGAGAGAACGGCCTGGCCGGCGTCGTACAGGACGGCAATCTTCGGCATTCCAAGGCATTCTAGCTGTGGGAGATAGGTAAGACCGAGGTTCCTAAAGTAACCGGCGGGCAGTCGGCAGATAGCCACTCCGGACTATTTCCAGCTTCGGACCTTGCGTATGGCGGTGTAGATAAGCAGGCAAAAACCGAAATCGACAACCGTTCCCAGGTCAATTCTGAAGGGATGGTGTTGGGCCACGGGAGGTAGGCTGGGCAATAAGAGGAAGTACACAAGATTGCCCAAGATAATCGCCAACAGCGCTTGCAGCAGGTTTACGAGCACCAATGATTTAGACACCCGGATTCCCGGAATGGTTTCCGAAGGAAATTAGGGATCTGAACGGACTCTCTGACTTCATGGGTCCTGCTACCATGGCTTTCGGAATTGCCTTTCTCTGCTCATGCTCGAACTCGCCACGCCGGTCCAATACGTTAAGGGGGTAGGTCCCAAGATCGCGGAGATTCTGGTCGGCAAGGGGATTCAGACGGTCGGCGAACTGGTTCACTATCTCCCGTTCCGCTATGAAGATCGGTTGAATCCTCGGGGTATCTCGGAATTACGAGCGGGAGAGATGGCGAGCATAGTCGGCGAGGTGCGGAACTCCGGTCTATTTCGAACGCGCAGGATGCCGATTTTTCAGCTTACCGTGGGGCAAGGCAGGGCTCGGCTGCGCTGCTTGTGGTTCAACGCGACTTATCTGCAGGACAAGTTCATTCCGGGTCAGATGATTGCGCTGTACGGCAAAGTTGAAGCGGACCAGCGAAGCGGCGAACTGCAGATCATGCAGCCGCAATTCGAAATTCTCGGCGATCCGTCCGATTCGAAGGACCCCGAAAAACAGGCTGCTGAGTCTCTGGAAATTGGACGCATCGTGCCGATTTACGAGGGGACCGGCCGGCTCACATCGAAGTGGTTTCGCCGGATCATCCGGACGGCGCTCGAAAATCTCACACCAGATTTGCCGGATCCGATTCCGGCGGCGGTTCGCTCCCATCTAGGACTGGTCTCGCCGCGGGCCGCGCTGTGGAATGTCCATTGGCCGGAACCGGGAGAGAGCCTGGCAGATCTGCAGTCCTTGCGAACGCCGGCGCACATCAGGATGATTTTCGATGAACTCTTCTTCGTAGAACTCGGGCTCGAGCTGAAACGGCATCAGCAGAAAGCTCAAACGGGGATTGCGTTTCAGTTGGACGATAAGGTCCGGGCGGCGATCAAGAAAATTTTACCGTTCCATCCCACACCCGCTCAGAAAAAAGTGCTGAAGGAGATTGCTGGCGACATGGAGAAGCCATATCCGATGCGGCGTTTGCTGCAGGGGGATGTGGGATCTGGAAAGACCATCGTGGGATTCGAAGCGGCCATTATTGCCATTGAGAACGGATATCAAGTGGCGCTGATGGCGCCGACCGAAATCCTGGCGCAACAGCATTATTTCTCTGCGCGAAGGATTCTGGAGAACGCCGGATATCGCATTGTTTTGCTGACCGGCTCGCTTGAGACTGACCGCAAACGGGAAATTCGACGTCATATTGCGCAAGCAAACGCTCAGCTAGTCATTGGTACGCACGCTTTGCTCGAAGAGAAGGTGGAGTTCGGCAAACTCGGACTGGTGATCGTAGACGAACAGCATCGGTTTGGCGTGATGCAAAGGCTCAAGCTGATGAAAAAGTCCGGGGACGCAGGCGATGCGGATGACGTTCGAAAGCCCGGCGACAGTTCTATGGGACCGAAGGCGGTTCCATCACGGAATTCCCCCGCGGAACCAGATGTTCTTGTTATGACTGCAACCCCGATCCCACGGACGCTTGCGCTTACTCTCTACGGCGATCTCGATTTAAGTGTGCTCGACGAATTACCGCCGGGGCGAACGCCGATCGTGACAAAACAGGTTGGTGACGATCAGAGCCAGAAAGTTTGGGATTTTCTTCGCAAGCAGGTTGTTGCCGGACATCAGGCTTACGTGGTTTATCCGGTGATCGCTGAGAACGAAGAAAGCGAATTGAAGGCGGCGATCAAGATGTACCGCGAGCTAAGCGGTAAAGTATTCGCCGATTTGAAGGTCGGGTTGCTGCACGGAAGGCTGGATGCGGACCTGAAAGAACAGGTCATGCGCATGTTCCAAAAAGGCGAACTGCAGATTCTGGTCGCTACCACCGTGATTGAAGTTGGAGTCGATGTGCCGAACGCGACCATCATGGTGATCGAACATGCCGAGCGGTTCGGGCTGTCCCAACTTCACCAATTACGGGGACGCATCGGGCGCGGGGCGGCGAAGTCTTATTGCATCCTGATGACTGGCGGCAAAGTTACCGAAGAGGGACAGCGCCGGCTGCAGGCGATGGTTGACACGAACGATGGGTTCAAAATCGCGGAACTGGATCTCGAGCTTCGCGGCCCGGGCGAGTTTTTTGGCACGCGCCAGGCAGGGACCCCGAGTTTCCGCGTGGCCAATATCATTCGCGACGGGCAGTTGCTTGAAGCGGCCAGGATGGAGGCGGCTTTCGTGCTGGCTGGGCCAAACTCCGAGATCTCGGCGGAGGAAATCAGCCGCGCACTATTTCAAATGCGCGCCCGTTGGCAGCATACCTATGGATTGGTGGAAGTCGCTTGAGCGTGGGACTGGCTGTGTCGCATGACGAAAGCTGATATTGACCTTCTTTACGAATACGACCGCTGGGCGAACGGTAAGGTCATTGGCGCAGCGTCTGCCCTTACTGCCGAGCAATTCGGAAGAAACCTGGGCGGCGGATTCCCTTCTGTTCGCGAAGGGCTGCTCCACATTATTGCTGGAGAATGGGTCTGGCTGCAGTTTTGGAAAGCGGAGACGCTCAGCGTGGAGTTCGTGAATGACCTTGAACAGCGAAGGGATTTACTGTTTTCTGCCGACTTGTTTCATACACCTGGAGCGGTGCGAGAGAAATGGGCAGAGGTCGAGCGGGAGCAGGTTGAATTCCTGAAGGTAACATCCAACCAAGATCTGAATCGCATGCTGCCTCACAGAACAATGTATGTGCCGCTTGTTCAATTGATGCAGCATGTAGCAAACCACTCGACCTATCATCGCGGCCAAATCGCTTTAATGATGCGGCAACTTGAAGCGAAGCCAGTTTCCACCGACTTCCACGTCTTTCTGGTGGAGCGGGATTTCAAGACGCAGGAGCGTTCGCGTTGAAGAAAGTTCCGCTACTTGTCTTTTCGTTGATATTGCATTCCGTTTTGCTCCACGCTCAATATCTGGGACATTCATTCAAGGCGGATTCAAATAGAGGCAGGCAGTTGTACCAAAGGGCATGCGCGTCCTGTCATGGAAGTGACGGCAAGGGTGCTCCGCAGTCGATTGCCGGCTTCCAGCAGCCGCGCACCTTTCCGGATTTCAGCCGATGTGACCAGACCACCCCTGAAGTCGATTCGGCGTACAAGGACGTAATCAATCATGGTGGGCCCAATCGCGGGTTCTCGCAGATCATGCCTGCTTTCAACCAGGCTTTGCCTGCGGAGGACGTGAATGATCTTGTGGCGTATCTGCGATCGTTCTGCCGGGCGAGAGGCTGGCCGCGCGGAGAACTGAATTTGCCACGGGCGATCGTCACGGAGAAGGCGTTTCCGGAGGACGAGGTGGTGCTTGCAACTTCGGTGAATGCCAACGGACCTCCAGGAAATACCAGTCACATCATCCACGAACAACGTTTTGGAAAGAAGAATCAGATTGAAGTGGATGTTCCCATTGAATTCCAGAACCAGAATCACGTGTGGTACGGCGGCGTGGGCGACACGACGCTCGCTGTGAAGCGCGTGATGTATTCCAATCTGGAGAGCGGATCGATTCTGAGCTTGCAAGGCGGGTTTCTTCTTCCAGTCGGCAACCGCGTGCGAGGTCTTGGGTCTGGTACAACGACATTTGAGACATTCGCAGCGTTCGATCAAGTGTTTCGAAGTGACACCTTCATCCAGACGCAGTTTGGGGCGGACTTGCCTTTCAAAACGAGTCTTGCGCCGCAGTCACTGTTCTTTAATACCGCCATCGGTCAGAGTTTCGCAGCGAATCACGGGCTCGGCCGCCTTTGGACGCCGATGGTCGAGTTTGTCGCTCAGCGCGATCTGACGACTGGGGCAAAAATGGATTGGGACGTTCTACCGGAAATGCAGGTCACGATCAGCCGACGACAACACATCCGCGGAGACCTGGGTCTGCGCATTCCCGCGACGAATACTTCGGGACGCCAGAAGCAAATCGTTTTTTATCTGCTATGGGATTGGCAGGACGGACGTTTGAACGAGGGTTGGTGATGGTCAAAGGGACTACGTACGTTCTCGCGTTGTCGCTGGTGATTGCATGTTCCGCTCTCCGACTGCGTGGTGGGGCGAAAGCTCTGAAACCGGAGTTCCACACTTCGGACCGCTGCTTCGCCTGCCATAACGAATTGAAGACCCAGAGCGGGCGGGACATCTCGATCGGTCTTGCGTGGCGTTCGAGCATCATGGCGAATTCAGCACGTGATCCCTACTGGCAAGCGAGTGTGCGGCGCGAGTCCATCGATCACTCGCCTGCCAGCAAAGATATTGAGAACGAGTGTTCCGTCTGTCATATGCCGGTGGCTCATTACGAAGCCAAAGTTGAGGGGAAGGACGCAGAGATCTTCAAGTATTTACCTTTTGATGTGGACCAGAAGGGGTCGGCTTCAGCAGAGGACGGTGTAACCTGCTCGATCTGTCACCAGATCACGAACGAAAAGCTGGGAGTGCGGGAAAGCTTCAATGGCGGATTCGTGGTCGACTCTCCAAAGACGAAAAATGATCGACCGGAGTATGGCCCTTTCGAAGTTACGCCCGACCGGCAGCATGTTATGGACACTTCGACCGGAGGATTCCAGCCGACCTACGCGCCGCATATTCGCGACTCTGCCTTGTGTGGCACTTGCCACCAGCTCTACACGACAGCACTTGACGCTGAAGGAAAAAAGATCGGCTCGCTACCCGAGCAGATGCCATTCCTCGAGTGGCAACACAGTGACTACCCCGGGCGTTACACCTGCCAGGAATGCCACATGCCGCTGGTGAACGAGGTGGTGCATGTCAGTTCTGTGTTGGGTGCTCCTCGCAGCGGCATGCATCAACATGTCTTTGTGGGAGGAAACTTCCTGTTGCAAGGCGTGCTGAATCGCTATCGTAATGAACTTGACGTTGCTGCGCTTCCGCAGGAACTTTCGGCAGCGGCAGAGGGTACTGTTGCATTTTTGCAGTCGCAGTCGGCGCGTATTGAGATCAAGGATGTCCAAGAGGACTCTTCGAGTCTGCAGCTCCATGTGTTAGTGCGCAATCTCACTGGGCACAAGCTGCCTACCGCCTATCCTTCGCGGCGTGCGTGGTTGCACGTGACCGTGCGCGATCGGAGTGGCAGTGAGGTGTTCGAATCCGGAAAGCTCAATTCTGACGGCTCGATTGTCGGGAACGACAATGATGCTGACCCATTGCGATACGAGCCGCACTATCGAGAAATCACCTCAGCAGATCAGGTGCAGATTTACGAGTCGATTTTGGGGGACCATGCGGGTCACGTGACGACCGGGCTGCTTTCGGCGGTCTCTTACTTGAAGGACAATCGCATTATTCCGACAGGCTTCGACAAAACGACCGCCGAGAGAGATATTGCTGTGATCGGAGATGCTGCGGGCGACCCAGGCTTCATCGCCGGCGAAGATGCGGTGCAGTACTCGGTTCCACTGAGCGGAGAAGGACCATATCGCATTGAGGTTGAGCTGCTCTATCAGCCGATCGGTTTCCGGTGGGCGCATAACCTCGAATTCTATAAAGCGATGGAGCCACAGCGGTTCGTCGGCTACTATGATTCCATGGCGTCGGAAGCGACCACGGTTCTAGCCAGAGCGGAGGCAGTTCGCTGAGGCGGCGGCTTTCGACCGTTCTGCAACTCACCTGATAATATTGAAACGATGAGTAGTTCCTCGCAACTGATTCAGATTGAGCTGTCGCCTCCACTGCGAGTCCCCAAGCCTTCGTGGTTGCGGGCTAAAGCACCGGTTGGCGATAACTTTCATGATTTGAAGAAGCTAGCCCGGGGACTATCCCTGCATACGGTCTGCGAATCGGCACAATGTCCGAACATTGGTGAGTGCTGGAACCATAAAACAGCCACCTTTATGCTGCTGGGAGACATTTGTACTCGACGTTGTGGGTTCTGCGCCGTTCCAAAGGGGCGGCCTGAGCCAATTGACTGGGCAGAGCCTCGTCGCGTGGCTGAGGCCGTGGCTACATTAGGGCTTAAGCACGCGGTGGTTACGAGCGTGAACCGCGACGATGACAACATTGGAAGCGCAAGAATCTTTGCGGATACGATTCGAGAGATTCGCGAATTGACTCCGGGCTGCCGTGTGGAAGTGCTGATCCCGGATTTTCAGGGGCTGGAGGAATCGCTAAGAATCGTTCTCGATGCCAGGCCTGATGTCTTGAACCATAACACCGAGACGGTGCCGCGTTTATATCGTGCAGTACGTTCAGGCGCGCGCTACGAGCGCACGCTCTCCCTTCTCGAAAAAGCGAAGCAAATTTCGCCTGCGATGGTGACCAAGAGCGGAGTCATGGTCGGTCTGGGTGAGTCGACGGAAGAACTTGTCGAAGTATTCCGCGACCTTGGAAGTCGTGGCGTCGATATTCTCACGGTCGGTCAGTATCTGCGTCCATCGAAGGACCACTTGCCGATCGCGAGATTCTATACTCCGGAAGAATTCGTCCATCTGCGGAACGAGGCTCTCCGCTTCGGTTTTCGCCATGTTGAATCAGGGCCGATGGTTCGATCCAGTTATCACGCGCACGAGCACGCCGATGCCGCTGCTACGCCCAGGGCGGTGACCTAACCTTGCGGCGGACGGGTTTCCCCGCCCCCGCCGTTGCCGTCCCGATCACGATCTGCTCACTCACTATCTCCATGGAAGAAGTCGCCATTAGGAGGTCGCCGCGATGGTGACGGTCCTTCTGGTGATATTTGGTTTTTTAGCTGGGCTGCTTGGAGCTCTGACGGGTATCGGTGGTGGTGTCCTGCTTACCCCGATTCTCGCATTGCATTTCGGAGTTCCTATCCGGCAAGCGATCGGTACAAGTCTGGTTGCGGTCATCACGACTTCTGCGGCGAGTTCTTCCGTTCACCTGCAACGCCACACGACTGATATCAGGTTGGGGATGACGCTGGAACTGGCGACTTCTTTGGGCGCTGCGGTGATGGCCTATCTAGTCGGATACTTCAACCGCAGCGTCCTCGAAGGCCTTTTTGTCGCGTTCCTCCTTTACAGCTCTTTTACCCTCCTGAGGAGTGGCGGAAAGCTGAGGTCCGACAAACACGCCGCGGCGATGACGAAGGAGAATGGTCATATCCCGCCGTACGAGCCTCAGCGCTATCCGCTCGGATTGAGCGCGTCGCTCGTGGCAGGGGCGCTATCAGGATTGCTGGGTATTGGGGGTGGTCCAATCAAAGTGCCGGTCATGTTCATTTTCATGAATGTGCCATTGATGGTGGCGACCGCGACATCAAACTTCATGATTGGAGTAACGGCGGCCGCCAGCGCGATCGTTTACTACCGTCGCGGTGACATCCAGCCTGGAATTGCGGCGCCCTTGGCTGTAGGCGTGTTCCTTGGGTCGCTCCTCGGCGCTCGTCTTGCTCCTCGCGTACACACAAAGATTGTGGTTTATCTGCTGGTCGCCGTGATGCTGTACCTGGCGGCACATCTTGGCGTTCACCTGCTAGGAGAAGTCCTATGAACCAAATGCGCGAGCCAGCATTCGATCGCATTGTGGGGCTGGTGCTCCAGGTGGGAGCTTTCGGGTGCTTCTTCATCATGCTGGCTGGACTGATCGACGGCCTATTCATGAATGGACACATTCCACTCGATATAGAGCGCGCCGGTGTCCTGCTGATGTTGGCTACACCTGTTGTCCGGGTGGCGGTTGCCTGCTTCCTGTTTTTCCGGGAGAAGGATTACAAGTACGGCTACGTCTCACTGGGAGTACTGGTGATCTTATTGCTGGGTTCGGTGTTTGGAATCGGCGAGCACTGATCAGAAAATGTGCAGCTTGATGCTGAGATACTTCTTGGGGTTTTGACGAATGGCCTTAAGGAGTTCCTGCATTTCGAGCAGTGTCTGATTGGTATTGTTGTAGAGAGTTTCGTCTTTGATGAGTTTACCCGCGGTGCCTTGTCCAGCCTCGAGTTGAGTCGTCAATTCGGACAGCTTGGTGATCGTCGTGTCGAGTTTCTTGGCCAGTTCCTCGTCCTTCGATAACTTGCCAATCGTCCCCTTTCCGGCATTGATATCGTCGGTGATTTTCCTGAGGTTCGTGATCGTGTCGTTGGCGTTGTTATAGAGCGTGGGATCCTTCAGGAATTTGCCGGCTGTTCCTTTCCCCTGCTGCATGTCGTCGATGACGCCATTCATCTTGTCAAGTGTGGAGATGAACTTGTCATAGGCGTCGTTGCGGCTGATGAGGCGTCCAAGGCTGCCCTCCCCGTTTCCGACTTGTTCGACGATCTTCTGGAAATCCGCGACTGTTGCCGAGAACCGGTTGTAGAGGGTCGGATCGTAAATCAACTTGCCAAGCGATCCTTTGCCGCTTTCCGCGAAGGCCAGGATGCGGTCGGCGCGCTTCAACAGCGCATCCATGTTTTGTAGCGTGCTCTGGCTGGCGCGCACCACCTGATTGAAGTCAGGATGGACTTGTGTCGGCAGTGTGTCTCCATCCTGCACCGGTCCGCCTACCGCTTGAGAACTGTCGATATCGAGATAGGTTTCGCCCAGCACTCCGGCCGTTTCAAGCGAGATCATGGAGTCGCGGCGCATACCGTAGTCGTACTTCGTGCTCAATTTCATGGTGATTTCAACAGGCGTCAGGGGCTTGCCTCGAACAATGCTGATGCGGGTTACGTTTCCGACATCCACGCCGGCAAGTCGCACGGGAGCGCCAGTTCGCAGGCCTTCCGCGTTGTCGAAGTAACACTTCACGTTGATGCGGGGAGTAAGAAGCCCCGATGTGCCTGACATGAGGAAGAGGAGGAATCCGAGCGTGAGACTGGCAACGATGACAGTGACCCCAACGCGCAGTTGCGACCACTTGAGCTGCTTCTGGCTAGGCAAATGATTTCCTCATAACGCCAGTTCGGATGGGCCACGTCAGGTGTGCAAGGAATCAAATGGGACGATTCTTACTCGTTGCACGCCCACGGCAGAATGATAACAAAAGTTGTCACAGACTTAGATTGTCTTCCCGTGCACCGTGGGCATAGCTGCGAGGGCTATGAGATACGCGACTGCTCCGCAGGCGAGAGTCACCGTGAGTCCGAACTGAATAGCCAACACCATCGCGAGGACCGAGCCCAAAACGCTAGCTGCCGCGTTCATTGCCCAAGCCCACTCCACGGCGTTAGTGGCTTCCTGCTCAGTGCGAGACTTCTCGCCGGCGAACCCTGCCAGTGCGCGTAAGCCGGTGGGGAACGGCATGCCCATCACAAATCCCAAAGGGATGAGCAAAAATCCACTGATCAGGAGTCGGAATTCGAAATTATTGCCTACGAGCGCAGCTAACCGGCCTGGCAAGAAAACAACGTAGATTGCAAGAAGGACGAAGATGACGACGAGCGGAATCCAGCCCTTTTCCGCACTCTGCAGCCAGCGCCGGGAAGTCAGACTGCCCGCTCCGCTGGAAACCATCAAAAGAAAAATCACAACCGTCAGAGCGTAAGTCGGATGTCCCAGGAAGAGGACGAAACGCTGAATGAAAGCGATCTCCACCAGAATGTAGCCAAGTCCGACTGCAATGAAATAAAGCAAGGGGACCGCACTTTGGCGATCATTCCTGGTTTTGAGCAGCAGCGGCAAGATGAGAAACGTCATGACGGCAAAGGCCGAGATAATGAGAACCAGAAGTAGAACGAGGACGCCGAGATTGACCTTCCAGTCGATCCCATGGCGCAGATTGCGCTCACCCAAAATCTGACTAGCTTTCAGCGTGAAGAAGAAGAATGGGGCGTTATCGTTGACCGGAGCTACGTTGTAGGCATAACTGCGAGCGTAAGCGTGAGGATCGTTGCTGGCTATGAGATCCGAAAATGGATTCTGCCCTGGGTCGGACGGCACATAAAGGGGGTCTAAGTCGGAATGCCGCGCGCAGTGTTCTTGAACCGCATCCTCTTCTTCCGTTGTGAAGGGTGTCTTTTTGGCAAGCACAACGACTGGAATGCCGTCTTCATCGAGAGATCCCAGGGATGCCACCATAAAGTGGCGGGCGGGATTTTGAACTCCGAGTCGATGCAAAGCTTCGATCGCGACGGCAACCACTCGCAGGGCTTCGCGTGGATGCCGGAATTCCCAACGGGTGATGGCGATCATGCCGTCCGGCTTGAGGTGATCGAAATACTCCTGAAAAGCCTCGACCGTATAGAGATTGTTCTCGCTCAAAGCGAAAGCTCCTGCGGCGGTCGAAGCCCAGGTATCGACCAGAGTCATCTGTACCACGTCGAAGCGCTGCTGTGTAGAACGCAGGTACGAGCGGCCGTCAGTGACATGGATGTGGACATCTGGACGCTCGTAAAGATGCTGCGCGTAATCGGCATAACGGCCGCGCATGATGGTCGTGGCGATGATGGGATTGATTTCAATTCCGGTGACGCTCGGGCTGCCATTGGCAACAGCGCGGAGGACGTCCACTCCCCCGCCGGGGCCGATTATGGCGAACTCTCCATGTGGACGTAACACGTTGGCGAGCGCGGGAGGAGCGGACATGAGGTCTTTCTCCCACTCTGTTTGATGCCAGAGCGAAACATCGGCATTCATGATGTACGTGGATGCGTCGGCATCGATCACGATTGCTTTGGCTTGTCCCTGACGGTCAACCTCCACCCGTGAAAGAGCATTCCAACGCGCGAATTCAACCCAGGACGGATCGCGGAACATCCCCTTCGCATAGACCACATCGATGAGGCGCCCCGAATAATTCAGGGCGGTCAGGGCGACCAGTGCTATTCCGAGAAGCCCTGCGTTTCGCCGCGCCGCAGGATTGTTCGCCCAGATTAGTGCGGCGCCCGCGAGGGCGATTCCGGAGAAAAGAATCGCATTCGGCCCGCCGAACCAATTCAGCAGCGGAACCACAGCCAGGCATGCGAGCGCTCCTCCGCAGAGGTCGGCGCCATAGAGCCAGGGAATCCTGCTGGACTCCCGCGCGAAGACGACAGAAAAGAGAAGTCCCGTTAAGAAAAATGGAATGGCCGCAGCAAGGTAAAGAGCAGTGAGTCGAAGAAAATTCTTCCCTGAGACGTCCAGAGAGACGGGAACGTGCAAAACGATCTCGAGCACCACAACGATGACCGCCGCGTTTGCCGTGCATAGTCGCGTCGCGAGAGCACGCGTTGCGTAATTCGAAAGCTTGTCTTTGAACAGATAAGCGAAAACCCCGCCTGCCCCCAATCCGAGGAGCGCGATCGAGATTGCCAAAAAAGCGAAGTGATAGAACAGCACTACCGAAAACAGTCGCGTCAGCGCTAGTTCAAGCAGGAGTGCTGCAAAGCTTGTGAGTGCGAGGCCTGCGAGCAGCGTTCTCTCGGGAATTTCGGTCCTGGTTCTAACAAGCGTACTACTCGGAGAGGTGTCGGACATGATTTCAATGAAGGCGACAGTCTACCAGATGGTTAAACTCGAACTCAGTGTGCAGTGATGCCATCAACTCTCGAGGATCACTTGCGCGATGGCCTGGTCCGCGGTATGAGAGATCGAAAGAGCAGTGTTGCGAGCACCGAGTTTGGCGGCGAATTCTTCGGCTTTGCCATGGAAGCGTATGGTGGGACGTCCGCCGGGCATGCGCACGACCTCGCAATCGCGCCAGCGCACACCGTGATTCCATCCGGTGCCCAGCGCCTTCATTGCTGCTTCCTTCGCGGCGAACCGAGCTGCATAACGCTCGGCCCGATTTGCCTTAGAGTCGCAATATCGAATCTCGCCCTCAGTAAAAACGCGCTCCAGAAAGCGCGATCCGAAACGCTCAATCGACTGAGCTATGCGATGGACTTCGGCAATATCAATTCCGGTTCCGACAATCATGCCCTTGCATCTTACAGCAAGCGATCCCCCCGATAGATCAAGCTCCCGTCAATGATGTGAGCTTCTGCGGTAAGCTTGTGCGGCTTTACCGGGCCGGTTCCGTCAATGTGCAGCACCTGGTGATCGTGCGCGACCAGCCAGTCTGAAACCAGCATGCGGTGGCAGCGAAAGTACACACGCTCCGCGCACATGTAAGCCGTGCGCGCTTGGTCCGCCAGCGCGATCAGTTCTGCCATCGCGTGTTCGAATTCCGGAGTGAGCATGTGATCCGCGTAGTTCCGGAAACTCTGGTTACGCAATCCAATGTTCGGGGAGTCATCAAGGATCTTCTTGCGATACCCACCGAGCGATTTCATCCACACGTACTGGATATCGACAGCCGCAAGCGACTTTTGCAGAGACTCGCGGTTAAACTGGGGCAGGCGGCGTGACATGGGGAATGCGCGGATGTCTACGAGAGTCTTAATGACATGCGCGTGCAGAACTACGATCAACTCTTCGATCGGGCGCGTCGAATGTCCGATGGTGTAGAGAGTAGCCAATCTGATTTGGATGCTGAGACGAGACTATGTGATGTGCTTGATGGCAGCGACGATTTGTTGATCCTGGTCAGGGAAGACCGTGCGCAGATCGATCAGGACTCTCCCTTGGTCTACACGCGCCACGATTGGAGGTTCCCAAGAGCGGAACCTGGAAGAAAGCTCATCCGCGCTGAATTTCGCACTCGTCCCGGCTATGAGCCGCGTAGGCAGGACCGAAGAAGGAGCCGCGCCGCCACCGATGACGGACTCGCCATCAATCAGTTCGAGCTTGATGTCTTCAGAGGGTACGGCGTTCACAAGGGCTTCCGCTCTAGTGCCAATTTCCTGTGCCGTAAGACTCATCATCCTGAGTGTGGGAATGGCCTGGTAGTCGTGCTTCACGTAGGCAAGCAGACTGGTTTCCAACGCTGCGTAGATAAGTTTGTCGACGCGCAAAGCGCGGAACAGCGAGTTCGATCGCATTCGAGCGATCAGGTCCGCACGTCCACTGATCAGTCCTGCCTGCGGGCCGCCCAGCAGTTTGTCGCCGCTGTAGGTCACGATATCGACTCCCGCTCGCAAACTATCCAGAACCGTGGTTTCCTGAGAAATGCCGAATTGGCACAGGTCGATCAGGGCTCCGCTGCCTAAATCTTCCATCAGTGGAATGCCCTGCTTCTTCGCCAGATCCACAAGCTCGGCCGCAGAGGGCTGCTCGGTGAATCCTGTGATCTCGAAATTGGACCGATGCACGCGAAGGAGCAGCCGGGTTCTTTCATTGATGGCTCTCTCGTAGTCGCCGATGCGGGTGCGATTCGTGGTACCGACTTCGCACAACTTTGCTCCCGACTTGCCCATCACATCGGGAATGCGGAACGATCCGCCGATCTCGACGAGTTCTCCACGCGAGACAATGACCTCACCGCCTTCCGCGAACGTATTGAGCGCGATCAAGACAGCGGCAGCGTTGTTGTTTACGACGATGGTAGAAATGTTGCTGGCTTCGTCGGAGAGAAGTTTCTTGAATAAGCGATCAACGTGCACATCACGTTTGCCGCGTTCACCCGAGGCAATGTCGAATTCCAAATTTGAATACTGCCTGGCCGTCTCAGAGATATGGCTCAATGCCGCTTCCGTGATGGGAGCGCGTCCAAGATTGGTATGCAGAATGACTCCGGTCGCGTTAATGACAGTCCGAAGCGACGGGCTCAGTGACTTTCGCAGTTGCTTCTCTACTGCATCGCCGATGCTCTTCAATGCCAAATGCAGGTCGGCAGAATCGAGCAGCCCCGACGAGATTTGTTGTCTCAATTCCGCGAGTGCGAGCCGGGCCGCATCAGCAACTGCCATGTGTCCGTGAGAGTCGGCGAGGCGAAGCAATTCCGGAGCCCGCATGAGCTCGTCAACGGACGGAAGCTCGCGAAAGAGGCCTGACTTCACTTGAGTTTTCATCTGCGAGGCTCATCCCCAGCGCTGGCTACTTTTCCCTGCTAAAGCGTGTGCAAATATGCAAGCAGATCCTGAATGTCCTGCTCGCTCAACTTCTGCCCGTATCCTGGCATTTCATTTCGTCCGAGCCTGATGATGTTGCTGACGCGCTCATCATTAGCGGGCAGGCCACTCAGAGAAAGATATTTATTCTGGAACACACCTTTGAGTCCTGGGCCCTTCTTTCCGCGGGTCGAGTAGGGCTCGTGGCAGCGGTCGCACTCGGCATCGTAAATCCGCCGGCCGGCCGCTTGCTGCGTATTGAGTCCAAGTTCGGCGTCCGACTTTCGGCGCTCCACGTCGCAAGCACCCATCGCAAGCAGCGTAATCACGGCCAGGAATGGCAAAGCATATTTTCGTACTCTCAAAACGTTCGGTTCCACTTACTGTGTTTCTCCGATCGAAAGCCGCGACACCGCTCCCGGCGCCGCTTTACAATGATAGTCGAAGACTTCTATGAAGGTCGCCATCAAGCGAGTTTATGAGCCGACGGCATCCTCCGATGGCGTTCGCGTGCTGGTAGATCGCCTGTGGCCACGAGGGCTGACCAAGGAACGCGCAGGCATCAAGGAATGGTTGCGGGACGTGGCTCCTTCGAATGAGCTGCGGCATTGGTATCACGCCCGCCCCGATCATTGGTTGGACTTTCGCAAGAAATACTTGCTGGAGCTCGCCCACCCGGACCATCTGGTGGGATTACAGCGGCTTTACGAACTTGCGCACAAGAAGAAGCGCTTGACTCTGCTTTTCGCCTCCAAGAATGAAAACTTCAATAATGCTGTGGTTCTGAAAGAGCTGCTCGAAGGGTTACGCAAACCTCCCACAGGCACTGGACGCGGTGCGCTTGGCTCATTGCGTCGTCGCGAGGCCGCTGTCCGCCGCCGGTAAGTCACTCGGACGGGTGGACAAGCACCCTTCATTTAGAATCGTGCCCGCATGCGCCCGATCTTTGAATGGAATCTCGGTACTCGCTCCCTTGAGTTGGGGAAACGCACGCTCATTATGGGCGTAGTAAATGTCACGCCCGATTCCTTCTCTGACGGCGGCCGCTACTTCGATCACCGCAAGGCATTGGAGCATGCCGAGCGCCTGCTGCACGAGGGCGCCGACATCATCGACATCGGAGGCGAATCCACGCGCCCCGGCGCCCGCACCAATACCGGAAGTGCAAGGCAGGAACCGGCGGAGCGGAGTGCGGATTCATCTTTGCTTTCGTCGCGAACTTCTACTTCCGTTAGTGCGGAAGAAGAAATGCAGCGGATCATTCCCGTCATCTCCAAGCTCAAAAAGAAATTCCTCTCCACGGTGATCTCAGTTGATACCTACAAAGCAGTCGTGGCGCAAGCCGCAGTGAACGCTGGCGCCGAGGTCGTGAATGACGTCAGCGGCCTGCGCTGGGATCCGGAGATGGGGAAGACCGTAGCAGAGCTTAGATGCGGCACGGTACTGATGCACATGCGCGGACGACCAGAAGAGTGGAGAAATCTAGCGCCTGCTGACGACATCGTGTCTCTCGTTAAGGAGCAACTGCGTGAATGGGCTGAAAAGGCCGCCGCAGCAGGAATTCGACGGGAGAGCATCGTTCTCGATCCGGGATTTGGATTCGGCAAGAACTTCGAGCAGAATTATCCGCTCATTAACCGATTCGATGAGCTCAGTGCGCTCGGCTTCCCGTTGCTGGCCGGAACTTCGAGGAAATCGTTCATTGGGAGAACTCTTCGGGAGAACGGGAAGGATGTTCCTCCGGATGATCGGCTTTATGGAACCCTCGCCACCGAGACTGCGCTGATCCTGAAAGGTGCGCACATCATTCGCACACATGATGTGAAGCCTGCGCGGGATGCTGCCCGAATTGCCGACGCCATCCTCGCTTCGAAGTGAATTTTCTCCAAACGAAAACAAATACTTGTTTTTGTACTGGTGAGCTGCCCCGGCTGCAGAAAGCATCCCATCAGCGGTTTTGGAGCGATTCATTCAGTACGATTGTTAGAAGAGTGCCTTTGCCCCACCTTCGATGGATTCCCTGGAAAAACTCGCGAGTGATTGTCGCATCACCGTTCGACGCATTGGGCTTCCTGTTTCAGAGGGGAGCTGCATCGTTTACTGGATGCAGCGCGCTCAGAGAGGCACTGACAATCCCGCCCTCGACGTAGCCATTGAAGCAGCTAATATTCTGCGGAAGCCGGTCGTCACTTTCTTTGCTCCCGTTCCGTTCTATCCCCACGCCAACCTGCGGCACTATCGCTTCTTGAATGAGGGAATAGCGGATATCGCCCCCGCCTTGGCAGGGCGGAACGTGGGATTCGTACTGCGCCGCTATCCCGAACACAGCCTGATCAAGTTCTGCGCAGAGGCAAAGGCGGCTCTGGTGGTAGGCGATGAGAATCCGATGCGTGAACCAGAAAGCTGGCGTCGAGTTGCTGCGAAAAAGCTTCGAGTTCCGCTATGGACGGTTGACGCGGATGTGGTTGTGCCGTCGAAACTTCTCGAAAAGGCGCAGTATGCGGCTCACATAATCCGTCCGCGCTTGCGATCCCATTTGAAGACTTATCTTGTTCCGTCCCACAACCGGAAGGCTCGAGTGGGGTGGAAAGAATCGAGTGGCCTTGCCACCCTTCAATTGGACACAGATGTCACAGAGGATTGGAAGCTGGATCGCTCGGTGTCGCCGGTCGCGGACTGGCGCGGAGGAACGCTGCAAGGCATAAAAAATTTGAAAGAGTTCGTCCGGCACAGGCTGCGTGGCTATAACACGCAGCGTAATAAGTCCGAGATCGATCACACCAGCAGGATTTCGCCTTATCTCCATTTCGGACAGATCAGCCCGGTCTCCGTTGCTTTAGCGATCCAAGAGGCAGACGCCGCGAAAGCTGACAAAGAAGCTTTCCTGGATCAGCTCATCACGTGGCGGGAACTGGCGGTCAATCTTGTTCGCTTCAATCCGAACTACGACAACTTCGAGTGTGGTGAAGCATGGGCGCATCGCACGCTTGCCAAGCACGCAAAAGATCATCGCCCAGTCCTCTACACAGAGGAACAACTGGAAAACGCCGAAACCCACGATTCGCTCTGGAACGCCGCGCAATCGCAGATGGTGCATAGCGGCTGGATGCACAACTACATGAGGATGTACTGGGCAAAGAAGATTCTGGAATGGAGCCCGTCTGCTTCCGAGGCATTTCGGCGAGCGGTTTACTTGAATGATAAGTATTTCCTCGACGGGCGTGATCCCAACGGTTATGCCGGGATTGCATGGTCCATTGTCGGCAAGTTCGACCGGCCCTGGTTTGAACGTCCTATTTTTGGTCAGATCCGCTACATGTCGGGCGAAAGCACCGGCAGGAAATTCGACAGCAAGAAGTACATCCAGCAGAACCTGTCATCCCAACTCTTCTGATCAGCGCAGATCTGAAGTCGCGTTCTCGCGCGAATGGCCTCATGCTACTTCGTCAGAACGCCTTCTGAGAGTCGAGCAGAATAGTGACAGGGCCTTCATTGACCAGCTCGACCTGCATCATCTCCTGAAAGCGTCCTGTTTCGCAGCGCAGGCCGGTGGCGCGAATCCGTTCCACGAACAGCTCGTAGAGCCGGCGGGCGGATTCAGGCGGGGCAGCGGCATCGAAGGATGGGCGCTTGCCGCGTCGCACATCACCATACAAGGTGAACTGAGAGACGGCTAGCACGCTGCCGCCCACGTCCACGACACTGAGATTCATCTTGCCATCTTGATCTTCGAAAACTCGAAGACCGGCAATCTTCTCCGCCAGGTACGAAACGTCGGCATCTGTATCCGACCCTCCTACTCCCAAGAGGACGAGCAATCCTGTGCCAATCTCGCCGACCACCCAGTTGTTGACTGTGACCTTAGCCCGGCTCACGCGCTGTACCACTGCACGCATCGTGTTCCTCTTAACAATTGGTCCGAATCTCGAGCCAACCGGCGTTGACCCGGATCGTGCGCAGCGATTAGGATTCTGGAGTGCAATTCAAAGATAACAGAGGCTTTGTTTCGAAAGGCACGGCCCTTCCTTTACACTAATTCACCGGGACAATTACACTACTCAATCGCCTGTTTGTGCCGGAGTGCGTTGGTTATGCCGCAATCAAAGTTCGAGATAACAGGAACCGGCGCAGGCGTGACCGAATCACTAGTTTTCAATCTCATTAGTTCAAGCGAGGACAAAAATGGCAGCCGTAGACGAGAAAGTTAAGCAGATTATTGTGGAGCAACTGGGCGTGGATGAGGGAGAAGTCACCTCGAGCGCGTCGTTCGTCGATGACCTCGGCGCGGACTCGCTGGACACTGTCGAACTCGTGATGGCCTTCGAAGAAGCTTTCGATATCGAGATCCCCGACGAGGATGCCGAAAAGATTCGCACCGTGCAAGACGCCGTGGACTACATCGGCAAGCACGCCAAAGCGGGCAAGTAGATCGCGTCGAGGCTTCACGAAAGGCGGCGAGTGAATTCTGAACGTAGGGTCGTAATCACAGGCATTGGGATGATTTGTGCCGTGGGCAACTCCACGCAAGAAGCGTGGAAGGGCCTGCTCACGGGTAAGAGCGGGGTGCGCCGCATCACCGCTTTCGATGCGTCAAACCATGCCTGTCAGATCGCCGCCGATGTCCAGAACTTCGATCCCCTAAATTTCATCGAGAAAAAAGAGCTTAAAAAGATGGCGCGCTTCATCCATTTCGCCATCGCTGCCTCAGATGAAGCGTTGAAAGCCTCCGGCCTCAAAATTACTCCCGAGAATGCGGAACGGGTGGGCGTGCACATCGGCTCTGGAATCGGGGGTTTCGACATCATCGAGCGAGAGCATGCCGCTCTTCTCGAAGGTGGACCGAGGAAGATCTCTCCTTTCTTTATTCCGGCGGCCATCATCAATCTTGCCGCAGGCCAGGTCTCCATGAAGTACGGTGCCAAGGGCCCGAATGAGGCCACAGCCACGGCTTGTACAACCAGCGCCCATTCCATCGGAGATTCCTTCCGTATCATTCAACACAACGATGCGGACGTGATGATCGCCGGCGGAGCTGAGGCGGCGATTACGCCGATGGGTGTCGGCGGTTTTGGCGCAATGCGCGCATTGTCCACTCGCAATGACGAACCGGAGAAGGCCAGCCGGCCATGGGACCAAGGTCGCGATGGTTTCGTCATTGGAGAGGGGTCCGGAATCCTGATCCTCGAGGAACTGGAGCACGCCAAAAAGCGTGGGGCTCCGATTCTCGCTGAGATCGTCGGATACGGCATGTCGGCCGACGCCTACCATATGACGCAGCCCGCTCCTGAGCATGAAGGTGGATTCCGCGTGATGCGCAATGCAGTTCGGGATGCAGGTGTCACTCCGAATGTCATCGGCTACGTGAATGCCCATGGGACGTCCACTCCGATTGGCGACACACTCGAGGCTCATGCGATCCGCAACTTTTTTGGCGAACATAAGTTGCCAGTGAGTTCTACCAAGTCGATGACCGGTCATCTACTAGGCGGCGCAGGCGGGCTCGAGGCCGCGATAACCGTTCTCGCCCTTCGCGACCAAGTTCTTCCACCGACCATCAATCTGGAAAATCCCGATCCTGAAACGGTCGGGATGGACTTCGTGCCCAACCAGTCCCGCAAAGCCGAGGTTGAGTACGCGCTCTCGAACTCTTTCGGGTTCGGAGGCACCAACGGAGCGCTGCTGTTCCGCCGCTGGCACGAGTAGGACTTCAATTTCCGCAGCGAAGGTTCCTGTCCGCTCGTCATCCCGGAAGGATCACACCAATTCGGGGCTTTGCCTGCCAGCTCAAATGCCTTATCGATAGCGGCTTTCAAAGTAATGTACCTTTTCGCGCGATGCGGAATTCGTACACGTCTTTGAGCGACATTCCAACTTGGCCCTTTGGAACTTTTCAGACCTGCCCAACTGGACGCAGAATCAGGTTCGAAGTCAAGAAAGTGGACTCTTCCCTCATCTTATGGATAAAGTTTTCACGACGACCCTCGCGCCCTCTCCAACTCCTCGAAAAGCTGCTGCCCGCGCTGCCTTGGTGGGTTTTCCGGAACCGCATCACTCGCTTCTGTCGGAATGTTTCCGTCAGTTCGGAATCCAACCAGTACCGGTAAACGCAGAGCCCGCGGAGGTTCTTCGTAAGGAAAAGTTCGAGGCCTGCGTGCTCGCACTCGCCAATGCCAAAGAAGCGGAAGAAGTGATGGAAGCTGCCCGCGGTTCGCGCTCGAACAGCCGCTGCGTTATTTACGGAGTAGGTGGCAGCGCGCAGGACGCCATGCGTTATTCGAAGTACGGCATCAACGCCATGTTCCATGAGCCCCTGGAGCGGCCTGCCATGCTGAAGCTGGTGCGTGCAACCCGACTGCTCGTGTTGCACGAGTTCCGCCGCTACGTTCGCATCCCCGTCATGACGGAGGTATCGCTGATTGGCGATGGCCGCCGCACGACTGCCACAAGTATTGAAATGAGCTCTGGCGGGATGTCGTTAAAGACCGTAGAAGATTTTTCCACGGGGGCAAACGTGGAGGTTTCCTTCGCTCTGATGACACTTCCGCGCGTGAATGTTCGCGCAGTGGTCAGTTGGAACAAGCCCAAGTCCGTAGGGGTTCGCTTCGATCCCAATGATGAGCGCCGGTTGAAGGTCAAGACCTGGATCGATTCGTACCTGGAAAACTAAGCGCTTTGACTTGTCGACGCCCTCCTTCGGGAAAACGCCGGCTTCATAAAACTGCTCGGTGGTCTTTGCTTCATCAACGGCTATTGTTCTCCCCTTCGCTAAAATAGGCTTTGTGCCTGAAGCCAGCACCAACACGGCGGCCGCCGCTGTCCATCCTGAATCCGGCCCGCGCCGATGGAGCCTACGCCAGCGCATTGTGCTGAGCATGATTGTTGCGTTCGGGTATTCATTCATTCGCCTGCTCGGCCCGACTCTTCGCATCGCGGTCTCCTATGAAGAAGGCGCTCAGAAAACTCTCGAGGAGCGACCGCGCGTAGCTTCGTTTTGGCACGAGTGCATGATTCCCGCAACCTATCTGTTCCGCGATATGGGGATCCGAGTCATGAGCAGCTACAGCTATGACGGCGAGTACATGGGCCGCATCATTCGGAAGTTTGGATTTGTCGCGGTGAAGGGCTCGAGCAGTCGGAATCCGATCAAAGCGCTGCTTGGGCTCAGGCGGGCGCTCGACGAGGGTTGGACAGTAGCATTCACTCTGGACGGCCCGCGTGGTCCGAGGCGCAAGGTCAAACCTGGTCCCGCCGGCCTGGCACGGTCCGCCGGGGTCCCGATGACTACATTTCATGCCGCAGTCGAGAACGCCTGGGTCCTCAAGAGTTGGGACCGCATGATGATCCCCAAGCCCTTTTCGCGCGTGCTGGTCCGGGTTGGGAAACTCATCCCAGTACCGCCCGACGCCACCGATGAAGATCTGGGCCGCTACAACGAGGAACTGCAAGCTACGCTCGAGCGAGTGTGTGAGTTTGCTGAAAAGAATGTAAGCAAGGCAGGGAGCAGCGAATTTCCGTACTCAAAGTAGAAGCACTTAAGGGTCGCATTCAAGCTTCACTCTGAGATTGTCAGTCTGCGATGGGTTCAGTCCATCATCCCGCCAAGCTGTTGGTAGCGGTATTTTTTTCCATCCCAGAAAACAACCGAAGACGTGCCGTCGCCTTCACTCACTTCTTCCATGTAGACGCCCAGGGCGGTGCGCTTCTTCAATGTCAGCCTTTTCACCGAGACATCTTTAAATGGCAAATTGATCAGCAGGAATTTCCCTTTTGGCTTCCCAGAACGCCACGCGTCCGGTCCATCGCCGTGAATGATGAGAAGACATACTCCTTTTCGTTCCGGTTCATCCGACGCGAAGGTGGACGTGATTTGTACGTTCCCGTAGCCAAAGAATGCGTGGTATGGATCCGTCACCGTAAATTCGAACTCGTCCCGGTCCCGCAGGGGATCTTTACATCGCGCAGCCACAACCAGATCATCGACGCCGTCACCATCCAAGTCGGCGACAAATTGCGGGGGTCCCGCCAGCACCGTGCAACTGTCTCCGAATTGCTTCTGGATGAATTCGTCGGTGACAGCAGGCGAAGGCGATTTCGGGCGCGCGGGAGGCTCAGCAATTTGCTTCTTCTGAGCCATTGCGAAACTCGCCAGTAAGAGCGCGAGGGCTGGGAGCAACACTTTGTGCGACATGCCACTACTCTAGTCCGGAATCGAACCTTCGGGTATATGTCGGGCGGTAACGGAAGTAATCAAACAGGAGAATGATTTCAGGCTTTACGGAAATATTCCCAACCTCTGGGTACTAGTCTTTCCACCCTATAGCCTGTGCGGAGAAACAAGCCTTTTCGAGCTGTAATTCGCCCAATCTCAGTGATCCTCACTCCCACAATCTCGTCAGGCACGCGTCCCCGAGACGGAGCAGTAAATAGCAGTTCGTAGTCTTCTCCGCCGTGCAGTGCAAGGTCTGGCGTTACCTCGCGTCTTGTTCGACCCACGCGAGCACGTGGAATCTGAGCTCGATCAATTTCCGCTCCAACTTTGCTCTCTCTGCAGATATGAGCGAGATCTGTCGAGAGGCCGTCGCTGGTATCGATCATCGCGGATGCAATCCCCTTCCTCTGCAGGAACTGGCCGATCACAACCCTTGGCTCCGGATAGAAGTGCCGCTGAAACCATTTTGGATTCACCTTGGCGTGGTCCTTCCCCAACTCCTGAACAGCGGCGGCCGAGCCGCCTAATTCCCCACTTACGAAGATCCGATCACCGGGGTGGGCACCGGAACGCAGGATTGCTCGGTCCTTGGGGGCGGTGCCAACGACGATAATGTCGGCGAGGATGCCATTCGGCGACTGTGCTGTGTCCCCGCCAGCCAAAGCAGCTCCGTATTTTCCGGCGAGATGGGTAATAGCATGCGTGAACGCGTTAACCCACGACTGAGGCAAGTCTCGCGGAACGGCTAAAGATAGAAAAGCCGCAGTTGGCTTTCCGCCCATGGCAGCTATATCGCTTAACCCTCGAGCGAGGCATCGGTGACCGACGGAATCAGCGGGGTGCCACTCTCTTCTGAAATGGACTCCTTCCAGGGTGAAGTCGGTTGTCACGAGGATATCTGTACTCGCCGGTTTTCTGAGAACGGCGCAGTCATCTCCGATTCCGGTCACGATCCCACGCGAGCGGCGTTTGTGCGCCCAGCTATTCGCCAACTTGCGGATCTCAGAGATGAACACTTTCTCGGGTAGAGGCACGACAGACACACTATACCCAATGATTCGAGCGGCGAATCTCTCTGATGGAAGGGATGAGCTAGACTGTCGCGGTGAGGATGTGCCCTGCAATTCTGCTGCTCGCGGCAACAATTGCTGTCGCTCAGACAGCCCAAAATGACTTTGCCCAGATTGTTGAGTTCACGAGTGGAGAACTCCATCTGAAAGCCTTTTTATGGAAGCCGTCCGGAAAAGGCCCGTTCCCCGCCATCTTGTTTAACCATGGGTCTGGTGGTCCTGACGCTTTTCACACCTCGGGGATGACCATTACAGAGGCAGCCGAGACCCTTGGCCCCGTATTCGTGAAGCATGGGTACGTTTTCCTGTTTCCTTGCCGCCGAGGTCAGGGTCTATCTGCTGGTGAAGGAACGTTTATGCAAGATGAATTGAAAAAGGAAGAAGTCACCAGAGGACCCGAAGCACGCCAGAAGCTTCAGCTTGAGCTCATGACGGGTCCGCAACTGGACGATACGCTGGCAGCGCTGGCCTTCCTGACGAGGCTGCCTGGCGTTGACGCGCACCGGATCGCCGTGATTGGACATTCGTTTGGAGGACAATTGACTCTTCTCGGTGCAGAACGGGAGAAGAGTGTACGCGCGGCAGTTACGTTTGGAGCGGCAGCAAACTCTTGGGGTAAGTCCCCGGAATTGAGACAGCGGCTGCTCGCGGCGGTCGATCACATCACTGTCCCCGTCCTGCTGATTCATGCAGTCAATGATTACGACACGGCTCCTGGCCGTCAGCTAGACGAGGAAAGACAACGGCTTCACAGAGCGCACAACCTGAAAATCTATCCGGCAGTTGGAAAAACTCCAGACGAAGGCCACAACCTGGTGTACCGGGCCATTCCGATGTGGGGGGCCGATGTCTTCAGTTTCTTGCAGCAAAACCTCAGGCCCTAAAGCTGAAATCCCGGGCGCTGGGGTAACCCTGTCCAAATGACTCCCGATTCCACGTCTTCGGTAACAGGAATTGTCCTTATGCGTCGTTGACAGGGGGAACCCAGTTTGTTACCGTTAACCAGTCATTCACAAAACCTTTGGCCGGAACTATAAGTTCTGCTAGTGCTTCAGATTGCAGACAGGGTGAGTTGTTTCGGTCGCAGTTCTGGTAGGTGAGGGCTCGAAGCAGTTTCCATTCCCAAGGTGGAAACGCAGCCCGAAGAGAAATCAGGTGGTCCGAACAGGCGTTCTGCTCGTAGGAAACTGGGCCTGAAATTCCGGACCTGATGATTCAAAAACTTAGAGGACCGCGATTTTGCAGAAGCGCTTCTACATCCTTTTCGTAGCCCGGGGGGACGACGGGCAATTGCGCAAAATCTCCATTCCCGTCCATTACCTCTACGTTTTCGTCATCGGTGCCGCGATCGGATTCCTAAGCCTTACCGGTATTGCCAGCTCTTATACCCGGATGCTGCTGAAAGTTTCGCAGTTTAACCAACTTCGAACTGAAAAGGACCAGCTTAAGAGCAATTACTCCCGTCTGGAACAGGTGGCGAAAGAACGCGATCTGCAAGTTGCGTCCCTAGGCTCTATCGCCGGCGAAGTTTCGGCTCTGTATGGGTTAAAAGCGCAGCCGACGTTGGTGACGGCCGGTGCGGAACAGATTCACGATGCTGAGGTTAGCTCCTCGCTCGATCAGTTGCATGCCCTGCGGACATCCGCCCTCACCGGCGCCACCATGGTCGGTTTGACAATGGGCCTAACGCGGAACGTTACAACCGCCGATTGGATCAAAGCAAACTCAGCGCCGAACTTGTGGCCTGTCGAAGGCCAGGTGACTGGTAGCTTTGGTGAGCGAATCGACCCGTTCAATGGTGAAGGCGCATTCCATAGTGGAGTGGACATTGGCAGTAGTTATGGGCATCCCATCGTGGCTCCGGCGGATGGCGTTGTGACATTTACCGATAGCATGGGCGGCTACGGCAAGACCATCATGATCGATCATGGGAATGGCATCAGCACCCGCTACGGCCATCTTTCTGGATTTGCAGTAACAGCAGGCCAAAGGGTGCAGCGCGGCGATGTGATCGGCTATGTCGGCGAGAGCGGCCGCTCCACCGGTCCTCACCTACATTACGAAGTTCGAATCAATGACACCCCTGTAAATCCTTACAAGTACCTCCGTATGACTCTCGCCCACTCCGGCGGGTTTCCGACCGGCAGCTAAGCTGGTGTAAGACCTTTCCTTTCCGTTCATTTCTGCTTAATGGTCGTTTCTTTTGCGCGGCTGCAGGCAGTGCCATCTGCGCGTGCGAACCGACCATTACCGCGGTAATGACCCAATTCAAAGTAGCCGCCGGATCACATACGCTCCAGCGATACCATAGTAGGAATCCCGCCCCAGGTACGTGGAAGTGTCATCGTTTCCGAAGGATCTCGATGGAGAAGCCTGAGGCAAAGCAATTCGGTCGTTATGAGGTCGTCGCTGAATTGGGGCGAGGAGCCATGGGCGTCGTGTATCAAGCCCGCGACCCGCAAATCGATCGACTCGTTGCCCTGAAAACCATCTCCATGTGGGGGCAACCTCCTGAAGAAGAGCAGGAGTTTCGCCTGCGTTTTATGAATGAGGCTCAGGCGGCCGGCCGATTGCACCACCCGGGTATCGTCGCTGTTTTTGATGTCGGAGAAAGCCCTGACAACAAAGACCCTTATATCGTTCTTGAGTATGTTGCCGGCGAGTCCCTTAGCCGAATTTTGGCCCGGGAGAAGAAGCTAGACCTGCCCAAGGCCCTCAAACTAGCCGAAGAGGTCGCTGACGCACTAGACTACGCTCATCTACAGGGTGTGATTCACCGTGACGTTAAGCCAGCCAACATCATCGTCACGCAGGACGGTCGCGCAAAGATCGCCGACTTCGGCATAGCAAAGCTGAATCTCGCGCACTTCACCATTCCGGGACGCGTGCTGGGCACTCCTGCCTACATGTCGCCCGAGCAGCTGAGCGGGCAAGCGTGTGACGGTCGCTCCGACGTGTTTTCACTAGGAGTGATTCTGTACACCATGGTCGTTGGCCACTCGCCGTTTCAGGGTGACAGCGCCACAACCGTGTGCTTCAAAGTCGCCAACCGGGAGCCGATTGCGGCCAGTGCGCTCGATATGAGCTTGCCTCAGCAATTGGACGCGGTGATTTCACGCGCTATGGCGAAAGAGGTCAATGAGCGTTATCAGAGGGCCTCGCATTTCGCCGATGATTTGCGAATTCTGCAGCAGAGTTATCGCCCCGGTTCGACGACATCATCGTTTCGCGCGATCGCTGATCCTGGCACCGGATCTGCTTTGAAAACTTCTGCGAGTGCAATTCGTACCAGCAGTAATGCAGTGACTGTAGCCGGACAAGCCGTTCAAACCTGGTATTCCAATGTCCGAATCAAGGACCTCATCCTTGGCGCCCTCGCTGTCATCCTGTTGGTGATTGTTGCCGGACAGTCGAAGCTGTTCGTAGTAATGTCGAAATTTGGCTCGAACGATGCAGTACCCGCTGCAACTGGTCCCGTCGCTGCGCCGGTTTCAGTCCAGCCAAGTCGTCCAGTGCCCGCGGAAGGAATGCATCCCGCTCCAGGAAGCGGCCATAGTCGGAGCCGGGCATCCCTTAAAACAGCCCATGCCTCCCCACAACTGGTCGTCGTTCCTTCCTCAACCGTCGATCTCGCGATACAGCATCAATTCAAGGACGCCACGCTTTACGTCTGGGTCGATGACAAACTTACGCTCACCCTGCCGCTTCATGGAGCTGCGCAAAAAAAGCTTGTCGTTTTCAATGGAGTTCGCGGAGTCGTCTCAGAAACCTTGAAAGTTCCGGCAGGGAAACGAACTCTGCGTTTTCGCACGCTATCGACAGATCGAACTACTGACCTGTCCAAGACGCTTTCGGCGGAATTTATCGGTGGCGATACGAAGACGTTGCAGGTCTCATTCGAGAAGCACAACTCCACCATGCGGCTCAATTGGGAATAACTACTACCGCCGCAAACCCATCCAGTTCTCGGAAACGACCAGCGAATTCCCCGGATTCTGTGGGTCGTACTTCACCGAAGTGTGCAGTCCCAGTCTGCAGGAGTGCAGGTTGATCCAGTGCCGTAGATAGGTGACGTCTTGCGAGCACTCGTACGACACACCAGCGACGTCGTATTGGTAGATGAGCATGATTGCGCTGTGATGATTCTTGGCAGCCTCAAGTTCCTGCACGTCGATGACGGTCCCGTCGGTAATCCGGCCGGTGGTTTCGAGCCAGGCGCGACGCCCGTGCTCGATCTCCTCGGGGGTTTTCGTCTTGCGCCGAAGCAATACGTAAACGCCCAGCAAGGCAACGCTGCCGGTTGCCACCAGTCCATACAGTCGAAGCGAGTCCATACGAAAGGTAGGTCGAAGTCCACCAGGAACGCTGACTTCTTTTTCAGGATATTCGTAAAGCGCAGCGCGTGGAAGTGGTTCGGGGGTTACTGAGGTGCTAAGGGCTGTGAAAAAGTACGAGTGCCGCGGATTCAGGTCGGATTATTTTGCGTCGCTGCAAACGCTCTTGCTGACCAGACCAGCGAAGCCGCCTTCACTGGCATTGCCGAACTGTTCATCCCGGGTCGCCTTTTTGCTGACCACATCACGGCCGCTGTGATCGCGCGTGTAGAACCACAGCGAGCTCGGTGTCGCCGCACCGGTCGTGCAATTGAAACGCACCCTCGCTCGCATCTCGACAAATGGCCCACCCTGCGGTAGCTTCGTGGGCTCCTTGTATTCCACCCGCACTAACGCGCTGCGCTGATTGTTCTTCAGCACACGAACGGCGCTAATGGAGACCTTGTCGCCGGCTTCCGTCTGACCAATTATCCGCCAGTCTCCTGCAGCCAAAAGCAGACTCACCGCCAGAACCGGGGCGAGAACAACGGCAATGATGAGGAGGGCCTTTTTCAACGCCTGCTTTCCATGGACCAAATGCAGCCCCCTACTTTGCGGTATAGGCGGGATTCTGTCAATGTCCCAAGTCAATGAAGGAGGTACTCCGTGGTATCGTGTAAGGTCTTTAGAACGAGTCGCCTTCGGACCTCTCATGGAGATTCTTCGTTCAACGACGTTTGCTTCCCACGTTGGGCCACTCTTCCTCGCGGCTTCAGACCGCGGTCTCGTAGCCTTGGAGTTCGACGCGAGGCTACCGGGTCAACAAACGATTCGTCCGAATCCACGGGATTTACGCGCCGAGGCCGCGCACATTCAATTCTCCGACGCCCCTGAAACAATGGCCTCGTACACACGTGAATTGGGAGAGTATTTCCAGGGACACCGCCGCCAATTCAGCTTTCCGCTCGATCTTCGCGGCACTGATTTCCAGTTGGCATGCTGGCGCGCTTTACTCGCAATTCCATACGGTGAAACTCGCTCCTACGCAGACATCGCTCGTGCAGTCGGCCGTCCTCAAGGATTCCGGGCCGTCGGCATGGCCAACAACCGGAATCCCGTCGCGATCGTGGTTCCCTGTCATCGCGTCATCGCGTCCGACGGAACTCTGTGTGGCTACGGTGGCGGACTCGATATCAAGCGCAACCTTTTGGAACTTGAAGGAGCGCTGTCCGGAACCTTGGCAGCGTGAGGATCGCTGATTGTTGAATTTTGATTGGTGAATTAAGGCATTTGCACCGGCCGTTTCATTTAACAATCAAAAATCAAAAATTCTATCGTCCCTGTAAGACACGTCTTTGACCACAACCAAGAACTCTTCCACTCTTCGCAAGGCGGGGCTCTTCTACCTCGTCTTCGTGATGTTCTCCTACACCACGGGCGGACCCTTCGGCCTCGAAGATATGGTCACAACTTCCGGCCCGGGGATGACGCTGCTCTATCTGCTCATCATTCCGTTCTTCTGGTGCATCCCGGTTTCGCTCGTGTCCGCCGAGTTGACGACCGCGATGCCAGTGGAAGGCGGGTTTTACCGCTGGACTCGCGCGGCCTTCGGTGACTTCTGGGGATTCCTTGCAGGCTGGTGGAATTGGTCGGCCTCTTTCTTACTTGGCGGAATCTATGCTGTCCTCTTCGCTGACTACTTCTTCTACTACCTCCCGCAGATGACCTGGTGGCAGCACTACTTGCTCTCCCTGGGGTTGATCACTCTGCTCACATGGATCAACGTTCGCGGCATTCAGATGGTCGGACAAGTTGCAACAGCCCTGGAGTTGTTCATCTTCGTGCCGGTCATGACAATGATCGTGATGGCTCTAGCCCACTGGCGCCAAAATCCATTTCATCCCTGGACGGTGCCCGGCCATTCTACCTACAAGATTTTCGGCGTCGGACTCGCATTCGGCCTCTGGCTGTACTCTGGCTACGAACAACTTTCAACGGTCGCGGAGGAAGTGGAGAATCCGCAGAGGGCATATCCCCGCGCATTGGCGATGGTGGTTCCGCTGTCAATCGCCGCCTATTTTCTGCCTGCATTTGCGGGTCTTGCCTCCGCTGGAAACTGGGAGAAATGGCACGCAGGATTCTTCTCCGATGCCGCCAGGATCATCGGCGGCCCGTGGCTCGGCTCCTGGATGGCCATCGCCGCAATGATCGGCAACGTCGCGCTGCTCAACAGCACAATTCTGACCACCACACGCATGCCCTTCGCAATGGCGGAAGACGGATACTTGCCTGACGTTCTCACGCGTAAACACCCGCGATACGCAACGCCATGGCTCGCCATCGTGGTCTCCGCCACGATTTATGCCTTGCTCTCCTGGCAGAGTCTGGCTCGGCTGATATCCGTGTACATTTGGCTGCGCTCGGCTACGACAGTACTGACCGTTCTTTCTGGCTGGAAACTGCGCCGCTCAAAACCCGAACTCCAACGCTCGTTTCGGATTCCAGGGGGCAATGCAGGCTTGCTCTATGTCGTTGGTGCACCGGCTGTGATGGCGCTTGTGGCCTTACTTGGAGGAGATCGCTTTGCCACCGTTGGCGGACTAATCGCGATCGTGCTTGGACCCATGGTGTACGTCCTGCTAAGGTAACGCCCCGAGGCATCCCAGGCTGAATCGCTTGTTCCTTGAAATCTCTTCACCTTAGATATACAATCAAGATGTATATCAAGGGAGAGGCATGCAAGTCGCGAAATGGGGAAACAGTTTGGCTGTGCGCCTGCCTTCTGCGGTTGTGGACGCACTTGAGCTCAAAGAGGGCGACCACATCGAAATCCATGTTACAAACCGCCGAATTTTTGAAGTGAATCGGGATCAGAGTCGCGAACGCGCACTCGCCCGCCTTCGCAAACTCCGACGCCCTCTGCCCCCTGGATTCGTCTTCGACCGAGCGGACACAAATGCCCGTTGATGTTTTCTTCGACACGAACGTCCTGATCTACTCAATAGCGCAAAACGATCCACGCAGTATGCAAGCGGAAACACTTCTTGCCGCCGGCGGCAGAGTTGGCGTTCAACAATTGAATGAAATGGTATCTGTCACGCGACGAAAGATGGGCATGCCCTGGCCGGGAATACGAGAGGCGCTGGATGCGATTCTGACACTATGCCCCACACCCGTTGCGATTACGCTTGCAACACATCAATCAGCTCTCGAAATTGCCGAGCGCTACGGATACGGTATTTACGACGCTTTAGTGCTTGCCGCCGCTTTGCAATCAAAATGCAGAATTATCTACTCCGAGGACTTCCAGGACGGACAGTTGATCGAAGGGAAAGTGACGGTTCGCAATCCGTTCAGCTGATAATTCATAGTCTCAGCTCACCCAGTCCAGCACCTTGTACCAGGCCCCCGCAAACGGCAAGAACCACGGCTTTCCGTTGTACAAATTCAGCGGCGCACCCGGGAACGGAATTTCAGTAAACGGATTATCCGGTTTGTCTCCGGCCATCATCTCCGCAATCTTTTGTCCCTGGTACGTCGCCATCGCTACCCCATGCCCAGCGTATCCGACGGCGTAGTACATGCCATCGGTCTGTCCGGCGTGAGGCATGATGTCGAATGCGAAATCGAGCGTTCCTCCCCATGCGTATTCAACGCGCGCATCTTGCAAGAGCGGATAGACGCTGATCATCCCGCGTCGCAGCAGGTCTGCACTTCGGCGGATCGTCTGGTCGCTCTCTGGAAAGAACGCTGCGCGTCCGCCGAACAACATGCGTCCATCTGGGGTCAGGCGGTAGTAGTAGAGGTAGTTCTTGGAATCGTAGATCATCCGGCTCCGCGGACTTAATTCGTGTGCAAGAGCCTTCGGCAGAACTTCGGTCGTGATGATGAACGACCCGATCGGAATGATTTTCTTTTGTAACGCCGGTGTCGACTCGCCCGTATACCCACTCGTTCCCACGAACACCTCATGGGCCCACAACAGGCCACGCGATGTCGTGACCTTCCATCCAACCTCGCCTTGGCGAGAATCCCGTTCAATCGAATTGACGTGCGCGTGCTCGAAAATTGCGGCTCCGGACCGCATAGCGGCTCTCGCCAGTCCCGCCACGTACCGTGCCGGATTGCACCCCGCGCTCGCCTCGTCCACCATTCCGCCGTAGTAAACGGTCGATCCGATCTCTTCGTTGAGTTCGTGCCTTGGGACGACTCGCAGATTGTGATTGAACTCTACCTCGATCAGTTCGGCTTGCCGCGTGTACCCAGCAAAGTGGCTTTGCTTGCACGCTACTTCCAGATGGCCGCAGCGTGCGAAGTCGCAATCGACCCGCTCCTCGCGCACGATCTGCTCAACGCAATCGATCGAAGCGAGCGATGCCGCGTACATGCGCCTCGTTAGTTCGCGACCATACTTCTTGATGAGCTTACTCACCCCGACCTTCATGCCGGTGAGCACCATGCCACCGTTCCGCGAACTTGCTCCCCAGCCAACTGTTTTATCCTCAAGCACCGCCACTCGCGCGCCGCGTCTAGCCAACGTGCGCGCAGCGGATAGGCCTGTAAAGCCCCCCCCGATCACAGCAACATCGACCGTTTCTGGAAGTGCGCTACCGCTGTCGATGCTCGGCATCTCCACCGTCGTTAGCCAATAGTTCTGTTCTGCGATAGATCGCACCATGCCTCTTTTTGTTTCCCTGCTATTTGCTTAGAGATGTTGCACGCCGCCCTGAGCGACCGAGCATTCTAACGCGCTCCGGTAGTACATGTCCTATCGCGCATGCAGACATCCCAATGTCCGCCGTCGGTAATCTTGTTTGCATTACTCCTCCTTCCTAGTCTGATGATGCATGACTTTGCGCTGCTTCCTGTTCTGCACTGATGAGGGGGCGTCTGAAACCATCCGGCAGGTGCTCACGGCACTGAGTGTCGAGGCAGAAATCTGCTCGACGCCGGCCGCCGCTGTCCAGAGAGTCGGCAGCGAAACCTTTCATCTCGTCATCATTGACTGGGACCAGCAACCCGAAGCCGGATTGGTACTCTCTGCAGCCCAGGATCGAAAAGTTGCGGAACGACCACTAACTCTGGCAATTGTCAGCGAGGATGGCAGCGCACCGAAAGCCTTGCAAGCCGGAGCCAACTCCACGTTACGCAGGCCTCTCGCGGTAAACCAGATTACAGATACGCTGACCACAGCCCGCGACCTTCTCCGTTCCAGATTTGAAGCGGCAAAGCCACAAGCGGCAGCGGCCGTGGCGTCCCTCGGAGCGCCATCCGCTCTTCCTGCGAACCTTGAGGCTGCCCGGGAGAAGCAGCTTCGCGCCGGAGAATTCCTGCAATCCGCTCCGATGAATCCTGGTGGTCAATTCTTGACCGAGTCTGAAAGCCCAGTCTCGGCGGATCAGTCGATCGCTGAACCCGTAGACGCGCTAAAGGATCTCGAAAGTGTGGCGGCTCCCGCCCCTCCACCACTTCCTCCGATGGCCGATGAGCCCAAAGGCCTTGAGTGGCACTTGAAGCGGAAGGGCCTGCAGTCGGTGTACCAGGGGTCAGCAGCCGCCCCGGCCCCAGCCCCGGCCCCAGACAACAAGCCCGAACTCCTTGGGTATGATCAGGCCCCGTCCAGTCCCGTGGCCCGGCCAAAAGATGAGGACAATTCGGCCCCACCAACGAATCAAGTCGTAGTGCAGCCTGACATTCGCGCACAGAAACAAGAAGCAGCGCTGTTCTCGTATATCACGGGAGATTCTGAGCAAGCTGAAGAGCCTGCGCCATCCCGAGGGTTCCGCTTCGGCAAGACTTGGATCATCGCCGCAAGCCTGCTCGCTGCAATCGCTATCGTCGCAGCACCACAAGCCCCCTGGCACCCGAGATTCAAGATCGTTCTCGCAAAAGGACAACATTCCCTTCATACGTGGCTCCACCCACAGCCCGTGACGTCGGTAACTCAAGCCCCCGCATCTCACGAGGACTTCGGCCGCGCGGGTGATGAGTACAAGCTTCCTGCGGCCGAGGCGATCCCGGACGCCACAACAGACCCGAACCAGATCCAGGTCGTACCGGAGGTAGATCCAACGGCGAAAAAGACCGCCAGCGACGGAAGCAATCCGGAACAAGCGCAACCTCCGGTCGACGCAACACCAGCAGCTGCACCAGACACAAGCCAGCCGTCTGCCGTCCAGGTTCAGGAGAATCCTCCAACGTCACAGCCCGGACCCGCACTGACAGCGCCAGCGCCAATTTCCACGCCGACGAGTACGCCTGCGACTACAGCTGTTACTCCATCGACTGCGCCAACTAGCCCGGTTCACACCGAAACGCCCGTCGCAACGACACCCGTGCCATCTAATCCAGCGCCGTCGGCAATGCCTCAACCGCGACGACAGCCGACCGAATACATCCCACCGGCGACTAAAGTGCCGTCGAGCCTGCAATCGCAAATGGCGGTCATGGTTCCGGATGCCAGTGGGAACAAGCCACTGGACGCCGCTATGCCGGCAATCGAACCAGTTGCCGTCCCTGAACTGACAGAGCGCGCTCTTCTGGCCGATCAGCCGTCCATGAACTATCCCGACAGCGCCAAAGGCCAGCAAGGTACGGTGATCTTACAGGTTCTCATTGGCCGGGATGGCGTGGTGCAAGATGCAAAATTCGTACAGGGATCATTGGCTTTCGCACATACCGCAATTGATGGCGTCAGAAGATGGAAGTTCAAGCCCTACACGATGAATGGACGTCCGGTCTCGGTGCAGACCACGCTGACGATCAAGTTCAAGCCGCAACAGTGACGCAAGTCGTTTGTTTTGTGGGGACACGGTCTCCCGATGACAGGCTCCGGGGTCGGGATTGCCAGTCTGGAAGCGTCACGTTACTTACGGGGCGCCGATTCGGGCAGCTGGCCTCTATCTATTTGCATCTAGAGATATAATGGAATGAGCTCACAGGAAGTAGTTCCTTCCGGAAGAAGATCACAAAATAGATGTCCATGAAAATTAAAGCAGCGATTCTCGTCACCTCCTTCGCCGTTTTGTTGTTCGTCGTTGTCGGATCGATGGGCGGAGTCCACGCCTCCTCCAACGACGGTTCCTATCGCCAATTGCAGGTTTACAGCGAAGTGCTCTCACGCGTGCGCAGTGAGTACGTGGAAGAGCCCAACATTCCCAAGGTGACCGATGGCGCGCTGCACGGTCTACTCGAGTCTCTCGATTCGAACTCGAGCTATTTGTCTCCGGAAGCTTACAAGGCGTTCAAGGCCCACAAGATTGAAGGCAAGGCAGACATTGGAGCGGTGATCTCGAAACGCTTTGGCTACGCTGATGTAGTGGCAGTGCTTCCAGGCTCTCCCGCGGAAAAAGCGGGCATTGAACCCACGGACATTTTTGAGTCCATCGAAGGGCAAAGCACTCGCGATATGTCGCTTCCGGAAATCCGTAACCTCATCGCAGGTCCCGTTGGATCGACCTTGAATGTTCAGGTTGTGCGCGCGCGGCGCGCCGAACCGCAGAAGGTTGTGATCACTCGTGACGTCGTGAACATGCCTCCTATCACTGACAAGGTGATGGAAGATGGCATCGGCTATATCAAAGTCGAAGCTTTGACTAAGGGGAAATCACAGGAAATCGCTTCCAAGATCAAGTCGATGGAAAAATCCGGAGCGAAAAAGATTCTGCTCGATCTTCGCTACTGCGCTGAAGGCGACGAGAGCGAAGGTGTGGCCACTGCGAATCTTTTCCTGAATCACGGCACGATTACCTACCTGCAAGGGCAGAAATATCCCCGTCAGGCTTTCAACGCTGACCCCTCAAAGGCAGTCACGACTCTCCCCGTGGCGATCCTGGTCAATCGCGGCACTTCCGGTCCTTCAGAGATTGTGGCAGCCGCGATTCTGGAGAATGCACGTGGCGATGTGGTCGGGGATAAAACATTTGGTGACGGCTCGGTTCAAAAGACGCTCGACCTTCCCGACGGCGGCGCTGTCATCCTCTCTGTTGCGAAATACTATTCACCGAGCGGCAAGGCGATTCAGGACACAGCCGTTACACCAAACGTAGTCGTGGCGGATGCGGTTGATGACGGTGTCAATCCGGATGATGATGACAATACTGCTGCTCCGGAAAAGGAAGAAAAAGCCAAGCCCGCAGTCGACGACCAGCTGAACAAAGCGGTAGAAGTCCTGAAAAGCCACGCGAGCTAAGCTCGAAGTATCGGATGCCCCACTTCCGGCCGGTTTTGCCCGAAGTGGGGATTTTGCTTTTTTGCACCAAGTTTGAGTTCCGTGTTCTAAACGAGCACGATTCGAAATGCTATCCTGACTTCGTCGGGCCATGAAGGCTCTCTACGACAACTTACCCGAGGTGGAGATTGGCGGACGCAAGCTTGTCGGCCGCGTTCTGTTTGGCCTGCTGGTTCTAATTTCGGTTTTGGTTGGTGCCACGGCTGGACTTCTTCTTGTGTACACCACCGATCTTCCACAGGTTGACGCCCTTGAAAACTACCGCCCCAGTTCAATTACGGAGCTCTACGACGATCACAATCGCGTGATTGGCTCGTTCGCCCTCCAGCGGCGCGTAGTCGCGAGCTATGACGATTTCCCGCCCATTCTCCGTGATGCTTTGGTCTCCATTGAAGATAAGGATTTTTATCGTCACTCCGGGATCAACTTCTGGAGGATTGTCGGCGCTGCTTATCGTGACATTGAATCCGCCGGCAAGGTGCAGGGCGCTTCTACCCTGACGATGCAACTCGCGCGAAACCTGTTCCTCTCGCCCGACCGCCGTTGGCAACGCAAAGTGCAGGAAGCGATGCTCGCGATACAGATCGAGCGTCGCTTCACCAAGCCTCAGATCTTCACTCTGTACGCCAACCAAATCTTCCTGGGCCACGGTGTTTACGGATTCGAAGCTGCCTCCGAGTTCTACTTCAGCAAGCCGGCAAAGCAGTTGACGCTCAATGAAGCCGCTCTGCTTGCAGGCCTGCCAAAGGGGCCTTCGGTGTATTCACCCATCAACCATCCGGATCGCGCCCTGAAACGTCGCAATCTCGTGATCAATGCGATGCTTGAAGACGGAAAGATCACAGCGCCTCAAGCCGATGCTGCGCGTTCAGCGCCCCTCGACCTGCATCTTGCCCACGATCCCAATTCACTTGCTCCGTACTATGTGGAAGAAATTCGCCGGTACCTGGAAGGAAAGTACGGAACAGATCAGGTGCATGAAGGCGGCCTCAAGGTCTACACCACCTTGGACGTGGACATGCAGAAGGCCGCGAATCGGGCGGTACTTGATGGCTTGGCAGCTTACGAGCGGCGTCATGGATGGAAGGATCACCTTGAGAACATCGTCTCCGAAGGCTGGACGATCGACAAGTATTCTCATCCGGATTGGGATGATGAGCCTGAAGTAAGCGGCTATATGCATGCCCTTGTGACGTCTTCGGGCACGGGAATCGCGATGCTGAAATTTGGCCGCTACACCGCCGCGTTAGGGCAACCAGACGTCGCATGGACACAGCAGAAACTCGCTGACATCCTGAAGCCGGGCGATATCTGCTACGTAAAGATCTTGTCTCTGGGCGAGAACGGCGCCGCGAAAGTCACGCTCGAACAAGATTCCGGCGCAGAAGGGGCGCTGTTCGCGGTCGATAACGCGACCGGAGGGATCAAGGCGCTGGTCGGCGGACGCGACTTCAACGATTCGAAGTTCGATCGGGCCACGCAAGCTCTGCGTCAGGTTGGGTCGTCGTTCAAACCGTATGTTTACACGACCGTCATCGATAGCGGCGGCAGCCCTGACGACACCATCCTCGATGAGCCTATCAGCTTTGAGACGTCCTCCGGTCCATATACCCCGCACAACTACGACGAGAAGTTCGAAGGGATCATCACCCTGCGAAGGGCGCTGGCACAATCGCGAAATATTCCGGCGCTCAAATTGGCGAACAAAGTGGGCATTAAGACGGTGATCGAGTACGCGGAACGGTTCGGCATCACGTCGAAGCTTCCGCCTTACCTGCCCGTTGCGCTGGGTTCGGCGGAGATCACGCTGCTGGAACAGACGGCCGCTTATAGCGTGTTTCCGAATGATGGTGTCCGCGTTACGCCGCACTACATCACGCGTGTGACCGACTACGAAGGCAGGGTACTTGAAGAAGACTTCCCCGAGGTCAAGGATGTCGTGAGCGAGCGTACGGCGCGGATCATGACCTCGATGCTGAGGGAAGTCGTTCTGCACGGAACAGGCATCGCCGCAGCCAAGCTGCCGTTCCCGGTTGCGGGAAAGACGGGAACTACCAACGATTTCACCGACGCCTGGTTCATGGGCTTCTCGCCAACGATGAGTTGTGGAGTCTGGGTCGGTTACGACGAGAAGAAATCACTGGGAGCGAAAGAAACGGGAGCGCATGCTGCTCTGCCCATCTGGATGAACTTCATGACGGCAGCAATGGCGGACAAGGATGTCGGCGATTTCCAACCGTCATCAATTCAGCCGCGCGCGGCGCAAAAATTGGACACGCCGGATGCGGCGCCTGTGGCGGAAGAATCCCATTGATACCTGAGTTGTCTGCGTCTTCGTTATGATGAGTTCCCATGAGCCGACAAGTAGCGCGAATCTTTCTTTCAGTCCTTCTTTCAATCCTGGTCCTCCTGAACTGCGCAGTTGAGTTGCAATCGCAAACAAACGCAACCGCTGATGCTCCGACGTCGGCCGTAATGCGCGTCCTCCATGCGCAGCAGGATGCGTGGAACCGTCACGATCTTGATGCATTTATGGATGGCTATTGGAAATCGCCCGACCTGACGTTCTTCTCCGGAGCGAAGGAGTCGAAGGGGTGGGAGGCGACGATCGAGCGCTACCGCGCGACATACCAGAGCGCCGGAAAAGAAATGGGCGAGCTCGAATTTTCCGAGTTAAAGATCGAGCCGCTTGGGCCTGAATCGGCCTTCGTGCGCGGTGTCTGGCAACTCACGATGTCCGACGGGAAGACGCCGCATGGACGATTCACGCTAGTCTTCCGCAAGTTTCCAGAGGGATGGAAGATCATTCACGATCACACGTCAGCGGCGGAATGACGGGTAGCTAAACGGCGCTTACTTCTTGACCCGGACCTGAACTCGCGTGCCTTCGGGCAAAGTGCCTGACAGTTCGACCTTCCCGCCGCGGACTATGCCTTCGAGTTCTTGCAGAGGCACTGCTTGCGGTAGTGGTGAAGATTTCACGACACTCCGACCCATGCCGCGATCCATGGCTTCGTTGGCCAAGCGGTCGGCTTCCTGATTGTGCTCGCGGAGAGCGTGGCCGATCGAAAACCAATCGAGCTGACGAATCAACTCCTTCGCTCGCGCGTGCAGATCCTGCAAGGTGGGATTCTTCACCTTGTAGATGCCCTTGATCTGCCGGACGAGAAGCTCGGAGTCGCTGATGACCTTCAGCGCCTTCGGTCCGTGCTTGAGAGCGTATTCGAGAGCGGCGATCAATCCCTGGTACTCGGCGAAGTTGTTGGTTTGATGTCCGAGATATTCGCTGAGTGCGGCAACCTTGCGACCGGTCTCATCCTGGACGACGACGCCGTATCCGGCTGGGCCAGGGTTGCCGCGTGCGCCGCCATCGCTATGGGCAACCAGGAAGTGTTCGGGAGGATTCTCGCGTGAGTCAAAGAGGCTTTTCGTACGAGAATTCATGAAGGACATGAGAGAGTGTACAACGTGGCTGGAATCGGTAAGAGCGGCCCAGCATCAGCACCTAAAGGCTCTCTCTTTCTGGCGCATCGCTGAAGCGGTGCCCTAATACGAATTCTTGACTGCATGACCGTGCAATACGAAACTTGAGTTCGGAACCGGCACGCTTGCGAGCAGTGGAAAACGGGCGAAAAAAATATTTCTAAAACCTTCTCGCAAATCATGTTCAACACTACTGGCAGCCTCAGAGAGATATCCTGATGTGAAATTTTTTTTTGCGAAGTCCGCGCAGAAGCCGTGACTGGCGCGGGTTCTCGAAAATCGATCTTCGCAAAATCTTCCAAACAAAGAACTTGAAGCCAAAATCTTGATTTCAAAGAGCTTAGCGCGCCCGCTGGCGGGTGTTTCTACGTCGCTTGGCACGGCAATCATGAACTTTTTCAAGCCGTCGCCGCAAGGTCAGATGTCACAAGATTTTGAGTTTTGCCTGTGGAAAACTATCGTCCGGCGGCGAGGCGGGTTGCCAAACGGGAAGGGAGCTTGGCGTCGAAGATTCGATCCTGCGCCGCCTTGAGGTTGTACGGAGTCCGGTGGAAATGAACGACCTGCGTTTCGGTGTCATAGAGGGCGAAGGCGGCGCGCCAGTCTCCATCGCGCGGCTGGCCGACTGAACCGGGGTTAATCAGGTAACGCGCCGCCTCCTTCAACTGAAAGGGAATGGACTCGGCCTGACCGACGGTCCGATACTCGGGACGGAATCCGTCGGCAGACGATCCATTGGCGAAGAACCCGCCTTGCAAGTGGGTGTGGCCGAAGAAGGTCAGGGGCGTATTCAAGGTGATGAGCGGCGCCAGAGCATCACCGAGAGAGACGACGTATTCGTCTTCGTCGTTGGGAGAGCCATGCACCAGCTGAATATCAGGATGATCTTGCAACGAGACCGGCCCGTGCGGAAGATCGCGCAGCCACTGCAGGTTTTGAGCGGTCAGTTGCTCGCGGGTCCAGAGGGCGGCCGCCGAAGCCATAGGGTTGAAGTCTTCAAGATCCATAAGTCCGGTTGCGGCCTTGTCGTGATTGCCCCTGACGAAAGCCTGGCCCAGTTCACGGGAACGCTCGGTGACTTCGTTAGGGCTGGCACCGTATCCGACGATATCGCCGAGGTTGACGATCAGGTCGTAAGCAGGAGCGGCTGCGAGGCACGCATCGAGAGCTTCCAGATTGGCGTGGATATCACTGAGCAGCAGTATGCGCACGGGGCACCGGACGAATTGCCGATTATAGACCGTAGGCGTGAAATTTGGCGCTGTCGACGGCTAAAGCCGCGAATCTTTGGCGGCGGTTCCGGCACGCCTAGGCGCTGTCCCGTTACGAAATTCGCCCTTAGGCCACGGAGTTTGACCAAGTCTTGACAATAGCTCCGGGCGGAAATCGTATCCTCTCTGCTGGTTCGTTAATCGGTCTTCCGTCCCTAGGGTTCGCAATTCAAATCGGAGGCGATCATGAAATTCGCGACCGTGGCCAGTGCTCTCCTCTTCTGCTGCACGATGGTTATTGCACAAACGAACAGCTACACCGTCACGCCCATCGTCGATAGTTCCGTTGATACATATCTCATCAACCCGTGGGGAATGTCGCGGCCGATCAAAGCAAGCACGGTGGAAAACGAGTGGTGGGTGTCGGACAACATGACGGGGTTTACGACGTTGTATTACGCGAACCAGAGCGGGATCCAGTCGTTGGCACCGCTGATCATCAGCATTCCTGCCGCGAATGGAATTGGGCATGGCACTCCTACGGGGACTGCTTACAACCCCGGAGTTGGACCCGGTCCAACAGCCGAGAATTTCACATTTGCGACGCTCGACGGCCTGATCGCGAACTGGAATGTCGGGTCGCGACCTGCCAAGCCCGGCACGGGTTGTTACCAGTGCCACACCGACACAACCAATACGTTCGTGAATCACTCGTCATTGGGAACGTCGTACACGGGCCTGACTATTGCCACCAATGCAACGACGAAGAAGCCTTTGTATTACGCGGCAAACCATAACGGTGGAGTGGAGGCCTACGACGCCACTACATTTGCTCAGGTAACGCTAACAGGAACGTTCACTGATCCCAAACTTCCGGCAGGTTATCGGCCGTATGGCATTCAGGCGATCAGTTCTTTCATTCTCGTAACGTTCTTCAACGACGCATCAGGAGGCTTCGTCGACGCATTCGACACGAATGGAAACCTGAAGGCGCGCCTGGCGCATGGTTCATGGTTTAACGCACCTTGGGGAATTGCACTGGCTCCGGCCAAGTTTGGTGTATTCAGCAATACCTTGCTAGTGGGAAATGTGGGGAGCGGCACGATTGCCGCCTTCAGCACAACGAATCTGGCGTTCAAGGGGTTCCTCGCGGACTCCAGCGGCACTACGATCACGCTACCCGGGCTGTGGGGCATTGAGTTTGGGGACGGAAATCCGAAGTCGGGTCCGGTGAATACGCTCTACTACGTGGCGGGTGGTAGCACGTACTTGACTGGCGTATTTGGGGCGATTACGGCGAACTAGAAGCGTATGCGGGAGCGAGTTGGCGCGTGGGTCCGGGGCTATCGGCTGCACTCATTGGGTAGGGATGCTTCGACTGCTCAGCATGACATTTGAAAGTAGAGCGCCTAAGCGTTAACGACCGGGCAGCGGGCCCAGTGGCCTGCTGAAACTTCCACTAGCGGCGGCAGGATCCGCGCGCATTCGGGGATGCGCGATTCGCAGCGCGGTTCGAATGAACATCCAGCGGGAAGGTTCTGTAACGCCGGAACCGTGCCTTCGATCGTCTGAAGCGGACGCGAGCGATCACTCTTGAGATCGGGAACTGCGCGAAGCAGCCCTCGCGTATAGGGGTGCGCAGGGTTCTGAAAAATATCCCGTTTCGTACCCATCTCCACCAAGGATCCGGCATACATCACCGCGACGCGGTCTGCTACATCCGAGACGACGGCGAGGTCATGCGAAATGAAGAGCATGGCCAGGCCAAACTTTTTGCGCAAATCGGACAACAATTCAAGAATCTGCGCCTGAATGGTTACATCCAGCGCCGTGGTGGGCTCGTCGGCGATCAGGAGTTGAGGACGATTCACGATCGCCATTGCGATCATGATGCGCTGGCGCATGCCACCGGAAAGCTGATGAGGATAGTCGCGGGCGCGGCGGGCGGGTTCGGGGATAGCGACGTCATTCATGGCATCGACGGCCCGCTGCCAGGCTTCTTTCTTTGAGATTTGTTGGTGGGCGAGGACGGCTTCCGAAATCTGGTCTCCGACACGCATGACAGGGTTGAGAGCGGTCATTGGTTCTTGAAAGATCATGGCGATGCGCGAGCCGCGGAGTCGGCGCATCGATTCGTCATCGAGAGCGCTGAGGCTGCCAGTTCCGTTTTGACCGAAGAGAATCTCGCCTGACACGTGAGCTTGCGGAGGCAGTAGGCGCATGATCGCTAACGATGTGATCGATTTGCCCGAGCCGGATTCGCCAACCAAGCCGAGGACCTCGCCGGGAACGATGGAGAAACTGAGGTCGCGGACAGCCGGGAGAGACTGCGCGGATCCCACGTGGGATTGTGATGGGAATTGGATGTTCAGATTTTGTACATCGAGCAACGGGGGCACGAGGTTATCGTAGCAGGCATGCACCGCGGGGGCTAAAGCCCTTGTCTCTTGGGAGACTCTAACGCGGCGCTGAAAGGGCCGCTCTTCCACGATGCTGCATGCGGCGTCCTAACGCTCTCTGCTTTTTCTTGACGCCACGCGCGTGAAAATCACATTGACGAGCGGGGACGGCTGGTCCCACATTCACTCCAGCTATTGGCCCAGGATCAGCGGCAAGCCGTTCTTACCGCCTCCGACCACCACGACTTTGGAGTTGGGACTCTTTGCCAGATTTTCTGTCGCTTCGATGCCCTTCCACTCGAGCAGGGACGGCGTGATCCCTTGCGCTACGATCTGTTGGAAGTCCCGCACACCTGCCGCTTCGATGCGTTTGCGCTGGGCCTCCTGCGTTTCTTTCTGCAGGCGGAAGTTCATGGCGAGGGCTTCCTGCTCGGCCTGCTGCTTGGCTTCGATCGAGGCTTTCAGAGTGGCAGGGAGTTGAATGTCGCGCAATAGAACAGCCTCAACGCTGATACCGCGCCGGGAGAGTTCTTCCGTGATTTTGTCCTGGATCTGCTTGGCGACTATCTCACGCTCGCCGGTGTAGAGGGCGTTGGCACTGTGGGACGCAGTGGCTTCACGAATTGCGGAGCGGAGGTTGTTCTCGACGACTTTCTCTTCGTAATTGGAGCCGATGTGCTGGAAGACATCGGCCGCGCGGTCGGGATTGAGGTGATAAATCAGCGAGGTATCAAGCGCCATCATCAGGCCTTCACTCGAGGGCACGCTGGCGGATTCTTTGAGCGTCTGAGTCTGTACGGACATCTCGTTATTCGTCTTGAGAGGATTGATGAAGTGAATTCCTTCGCCGAGCGTTTCGCCCGTGACTCTGCCGAACAAAGTCAGCACGCCGACGTGTCCTGTGTCGACGCGGGTCAGGCAGTTGAAAAAGAGGATAACGAGAAAAAATGCTGCGATACCGATTCCGATCAGGCGCAGGAGGGTACCGCCGTGGCCGCCCACGTCCACGACTCTGGGCCTGTTTTGATCGAAGATGGTCATTGGAGTTTCTCCCTGAGAGATTGTAGAGACGGAAGCGCGCCGGGGATAAGTGACTTGTGAGAGGCGGGCTCAATCTTCAAGCGGACACTGCGCGAACCGGCAGTTTTCGGATTTCCGAAATTTTCCGCGGCTCAGGCTTAGTCCTAACGATCCGGTACCTGTCCTTCTGGGAGCTTCTACAGCGAAGAAAACAATGCGACCTTCTCAGCACGCGAAATTGCTTGTTCGGAGTTCGTAAGCAATTTCAGTTTGTTGTCCGCTGATCGCAAGAAACGAGTAGAAACCTCATTCGTTGTGCCGTCCTAGCGCCGGGCCGGAACAACGCAGCCTGCGTCATCTTCGACCGCGCCCCTTTTCGCTAGCGCCATTCCGCCTGCCTTGCTGTTTACCGAACAAATCTCAGGAGGGACCATGCTTAGGAAAGCTGGGGTAACGCTAGCTCTCGCGATGGCAGTGATGTGTCTTGGCGGAATCAGCCGAGGTCAAACCGATCCAGGCGTCCAGAGTGGCAGTCGAGGTACGGGAGCCGCTCTTTCGTCCGTACAGGCTGACGACAATGCCGGGATTCTTGCGCTTTTCAACGACGGACAAGGCCGGTTCCAAGAGGTGGACTCGGTTTCTGGAGCCGGAGACACAGGCCTCGGCCCGCGATTCAATTCGAACAGTTGCAGTTCCTGTCACGCACAGCCGGCGGTAGGCGGGTCGGGAGCTGCGAACAATCCACAAGCAACGTTCATCAGTACCGGTGTGGCACCCAAGGATGCGATGCCATATTTCGTGACGCCAACGGGCCCGACCGTGGAGGCACGATTCCCCTTTTACTTCAACAGGAATGGAAGCGCGAATCTCAGCGCTCCGAATGGTGGAGTGGAAGATCTGTTCACCGTCACAGGCCGTTCCGATGCGGGCACATGCAGCCTGACGCAACCCAGCTTCAACTCCGCAAAATCCGCGAACAACATCATCTTCCGCATTCCCACGCCGACGTTCGGTTCGGGCCTGATCGAGAACCTCGACGACTCGACGCTGCTGAGCAACCAAGCGAAAAACCTGAATAATCGCCTGGGTATTTCGGGCACATTCAACCACAACGGCAACGACGGCACGATCAGCCGCTTTGGCTGGAAAGCACAAAACAAGTCGCTGCACATCTTTTCGGGCGAAGCCTACAACGTGGAGATGGGAATTTCGAATCTGCTGTTTACTCAGGACCGTCCACTGCCCGGTGAGGATGGAGGAGGTGGCAGCGGCCTGACCGGGCTTCCTTCGAACTGCCTGAACCTGAGTGGCAAGGGGTATCCGGAGGACGCGATGAATCCATCACAGGCGGGACCGGAAATGCTTGATGACGCTTCTGCATTTGCCAACTTCATGCGTGGATTGGCTGCTCCACCAACCGGGCCGGTGATTCTGAAGGGGAGTACGGTTTCATCGACTTCCATCTCAAATGGATCTGCGCTGTTCAGTTCAATTGGATGCGCGGCCTGCCACAATCCAACGCCAGGAAAAACGCAAAGCTCGCACGTCACCGGTTCCTTGGGTGGTGCCCCTGTGAATGCGTACTCAGATCTTGAGATTCATCACATGGGCAGTGGCTTAAACGACAACGTCTCGCAAGGAGGTGCAGGAGGAGATCAATTCCGCACGGCGCCGCTTTGGGGGCTGGGCCAACGCATCTTCCTGCTGCACGACGGGCGCACAACGGATCTGCCGACGGCGATTCGAGCGCACAACAGCAAAGGGAGCGAGGCGTCCACGGTGGAAGGAAATTACCTGAATCTCAATTCCGGCCAGCAGCAGGATCTGCTGAACTTCCTGCGCTCGTTGTGATCTGAGCGCCAACGCTGGCGAGGCTACGGGCGTTGTCTCGCCAGCGCATCTTTCAATTGTTGTGATCGAGGAGGCGTCGACTGCAATAGTGCGGCGCGGGGGGCCGAGTCATGCGTTGGGTATTTTCATTTCTGCTCATTTTGCTGGGCGGTGGAGTTCTTCCATTTGCTTCTGGTCAGGATTCAGCATCGACGAATACGGTGCGTAACGGTGGTGACTTCTCGACAGCTGCCGAGAGTGGAGCTCCGATCGTTAAAGTTCCAGAAGGCGTGATCGTAGTGAAAGGGGCGTGGTCGAGTGCTAGCGACTCCGTGACGCCGTTGCCTGAGGGCGGGACGGTGAGCGCCAATGCTTACCAGAATGATTACTTCAAGTTGCGATATCCGTTACCTGCGGGATGGGGACAGCAGTATGAGGGTCCACCGCCTTCGGACACAGGGCGCTACGTTCTTGCGCAGCTCAGGCCCGAAGAGCACAACGGTCAGATCAAGGGAAGCATTCTGGTCACAGCCCAGGATTTGTTCTTCACACCGCTACCTGCGGCGGACGCTCTACAAACTTTGACCTTCGTGAAGGACAATCTGCAGGCCGACTACAAACTCGAGCAGCCACCGACACAGACGAAGATTGCGGGGCGGGCATTCGGTTTTATGGCGTACTGGTCACCCGTGGCTCAGTTGCACTGGTATCTGGTAGAGACCCAGATTCGCTGCCACACGGTCGAGATCGTGATGAGCAGCCGGGACACGAAGCTGCTGGAGACTCTGCTGCTGGGCTTGGACAAAATGACTCTACCCCTTGAAGCCGGGACGACCGAAGGCAAAGGAGGGACCGACATGCCGGTCTGCATCAAGGACTATGCCAGCGGAAAGAGTGTCCTTGCGAAAGTGGAGCCCGTTTTTTCGGAAACGAAATACAATCCAGTTCCGGTGCGGATCATTATCGACAAGCAGGGTCGGGTGAAGCACATCCATTTTCTTAGCGCATTTGAGAGTCAGGCGAAGGCCATCCGCGATGCGTTGGGACAGTGGAGATTCAAGCCTTATGTGGTCGGCGGGCAACCTGTGGAGGTGGAGACTGGGATTATGTTCGGGAGGACGGGGACGCTGGCAAATCAGCAAGGCCGCGCCAGCGCAGTGGAATAGCTCGTCAAAGGCTGTGAATCTTGCCCCAGCCCTGTCGCATCTCTTACAGTAAGTCTATGAGCAAGATCCATATTCCTACGCCTTTGCGACAGTATGTGGGCAAGCAGGCGTCTGTGGATGTACAGGGGTCGACTGTGGGGGAGGCGATGAATGCGCTGGTTGCGCAGCATCCTGACCTGCGCAAGCACCTGTACACCGAGGACGGAAAGCTGCGGGCCTTCGTAAACCTCTACCTTAACGACGAAGACATCCGGTACTTGCAGAAAGAAGCAACCACGCTGAAAGACGGTGATAACATTTCTATTGTGCCGTCAATCGCGGGGGGCCTGAACTAGCTGATATGACTCCTACCCTGACATTCTGCAGTTGTTGTTGCCTCTCCTGTCGGTAGTTCGCGTTTCTTGCTCGAGTTCTCCAGGCAGTTTCCAAAAACGCGAAGAATTCTTTAACCACCAAGGGCAGGAAGGTACACGAAGGAAAAACACGAGGACTTTATGGCTACCACAACCGAGATTCCAGTCACATTGGATAAAGATGAGATCCTGCGCTATTCGCGGCATTTGATCATGCCGGAAGTTGGCATGGAAGGTCAGCAAAAGCTAAAGGCTGCGCGGGTGCTGTGTATCGGCACGGGTGGATTGGGATCGCCGATGGCTCTGTATCTGGCTGCGGCTGGAGTGGGCACGCTCGGGCTCGTTGATTTTGACGTAGTGGACTACACGAACCTGCAGCGGCAGATCATTCACTCGACCGCGGATGTCGGGCGGAAGAAGCTCGATTCGGCGGCAGATAAGCTGAAAGGAATTAATCCGTACCTGAATTTGCGGACGTTCGATACGAGGCTGAGCAGCGCGAATGCCCTCGAACTGTTTCGTGATTTCGACATCATCGCCGATGGAACCGATAACTTCCCGACTCGGTATCTGGTGAACGATGCATGCGTGTTGACCGGCAAGCCAAACGTCTACGGATCAATTTTTCGATTTGAGGGACAGGCGAGTGTGTTCGCGACGGAGGAAGGGCCGTGCTATCGCTGCTTGTATCCGGAGCCGCCACCGCCGGGGCTGGTGCCTTCTTGCGCTGAGGGCGGCGTGCTGGGGATATTGCCTGGGCTCGTTGGAGTGATGCAGGCGACCGAAGTGATCAAGCTGATTTTGGGAGTTGGCGAGCCTTTGATCGGGCGCCTGCTTCTGGTGGACGCGCTCGGGATGAAATTCCGCGAACTGAAGCTGCGGAAGAATCCAGATTGTCCGGTGTGCGGGACGCATCCGACCGTCACGCAGCTGATAGACTACAACGAGTTTTGCGGCATTCGTGGGGAGGAAAAGCCCGTGAGCAGCGGAGTTCCGGAAATTCAAGTCGAAGAGCTGAAGAAGCGGTTGGATGCGAAGGAAGACCTGTTTGTGCTGGATGTGCGCGAGCCGCATGAATATCAGATCTGCAATTTGGGTGGATATCTAATTCCGCTGAACGATCTGCCGAAGCGGGTGAATGAACTGGACTCGAGCCGCGAAATTGTTGTGCATTGCAAGATGGGCGGACGCAGCGCGAAAGCTGTCGCATTCCTACAGCAGTCAGGATTCAACAAGGTCAAGAACCTTGCTGGTGGAATCACGGCGTGGTCAGATCGCGTCGATCCGAAGGTGCCGAAGTACTGACGGCGGGGGCTTGGGATTAGGGGCTAGTCAAGGGAGCGCTTTGCGCTTTCCAGGATTGACTCGGGGCTTCTTGGCTGAACGTTTGGCAAGTCTTTATGGGTGCTGGATGACGTCCGTCACGCCGAGTCTTCTCCGCCCGCGCTGGCAGTCAAGTTAGAAATCTCTAAACAATCACGAAGACTGCCACGCGTGTCATCCTGAGGAGCCTTTTTTCTGGCTACGAAGGACCTATACAGTTTGTCGACAGCCTATATGCGTCGACGAATCCATAGGTCGCCTTCACCTCGGGCAGGCTCTTCGGCCCGCAAACTGCGCGGGCATCAGGATGACACTTAGGATAGCGCTGCGGCCGACCTTTGAGCTCCCGCGCGCTGCACGCAGAAAGCAGATTCCTCGCGCGATACTGCTCCGCTTCGGAATGACAAATCTTATCTACCGACAATAAAAAGGCACGGCCGAAGCCGTGCCCTAAGTAAATCCGTGAAGATCCGTGCTAATCCGTGGCTAAGGTTTAATCTCTCACTCCGTCCATGAACGCGCGCAACTTCCGCGAACGCGATGGATGACGCAGCTTGCGGAGCGCCTTTGCTTCGATTTGGCGGATGCGTTCGCGCGTTACCGCGAACGATTGTCCGACTTCTTCTAGCGTGTGTTCGCTGCCATCTTCTAAGCCGAAGCGCATTTTGATTACTTTCTCTTCGCGTGGGGTGAGCGTGCGGAGGACCTGTCCAGTCTGGTCCTTGAGGTTCACGTTGATCACCGCCTCGGCGGGAGAAACGACTGCGCGGTCTTCGATGAAGTCCCCGAGATGCGAGTCTTCTTCTTCGCCGATCGGAGTTTCGAGCGAGATTGGTTCCTGCGCGATCTTGAGCACCTTGCGCACTTTTGCGACAGGGATGTCCATGCGCTTGGCGATCTCTTCTGACGTAGGCTCGCGTCCGAGTTCCTGCACGAGCTGACGCGAGGTGCGGATCAGCTTGTTGATCGTTTCGATCATGTGCACCGGAATACGGATGGTACGGGCCTGGTCGGCGATCGCGCGGGTGATGGCCTGACGAATCCACCACGTGGCGTACGTGGAAAACTTGTAGCCACGGCGGTATTCGAATTTGTCGACGGCCTTCATCAGTCCGATGTTGCCTTCCTGAATCAGGTCGAGGAATTGCAGACCACGGTTGGTGTATTTTTTCGCGATTGAAACGACGAGACGCAGGTTGGCTTCGATGAGCTCGCGCTTCGCCTGCTCGGCGTCCATGTCGCCCTGGATGATCTCGCGCTGTGTGCGCTTGAGCTCCTGGAACAACACGCCCACTTCGAGTTCGAGCTTTTCGACTTCAGCACGAATGGAACGCGACTGACGGCGATATTCTTTTTTCTGTTCTTCGCTGCGAGTGGCCTCGGCCTTCCGCTCGAGATTCGTGGCCTGGCGATCGAGCGAGCGCATGCCGTCGACCGTCTTATTCAGACGCTCAATGAGGCGCTTGCGCTCGGCGTTGGTGAATCCGAGCTTTCGAACGGCAATGGACGTGGCTATGATCGCGCGAGCCAGCTTGCGGCGGGCGCGGCGATGATCGCGCGGATTCTTCTTCTGCGAAACTTCCTTGTACTTCTCTTCGAGGACGCCGGCCTTTTTATAGAGCTTGGCCATGTCGTCGATTTTGTCGGTGAAGTCGTTGAGGCGGTTCTGCAGGATCTCGTCGGTGATCTCTTCTTCATCGAAGGTGACCACTTCCTTGATCGAGCGAACGTTTTTCTTGAGATCCTCGCCCAGGTTCAGCAGCTCGCGGATCACGATAGGCGAACGCGAGAGAGCCTTCAGGACGCGGATTTGCCCCCGCTCGATGCGCTTGGCGATTTCGACTTCGCCTTCACGCGTGAGCAGCGGGACGGTGCCCATCTCGCGCAGATACATGCGGACGGGATCGTTGGTTTTTTCCAGAGCGCCGGGCGTCAGATCAAGCTCGACGTCCTCGCCTTCTTCGAGATCTTCAAATCCTTTTTTATCGAGCCCTTGCGAAGGCAGCTTGGGGCCTTCGAGGACATCGATACCTTGCGTACCAATTGTGGTCAGCAGATCGTCAAGGTCTTCGGGACTGTGCACGTCCTGCGGTATGAGGTCATTGACCTGATCATACGTGAGATATCCCTTTTCTTTTCCTGTGTCGATCAGCTTTTTTATGTCGTCGAACTTGTCATCAAGAGCCAAGAGGTTTCCTCAAAAAGCAATTTCACTCACGCTTGGAGCGTGTGATAAATTCCGGATAGGTGGGAATCTGGGTCCTGCGGGAATGCGCAGCTAGCGCAAACCTATAGAGTTTAGCAGCTTTTGGGCTGCGACGTCTATCAAAAGCCCGCCTGTTTGTCCTCTCTCTTCCGGCCTATCGTCAATCCTGCTTAATACTTAGATGGTCTTGGGGCGTGTTTTGTTTCACGCAGATTTTGGATCAAACTCAAAACCATAACCGCCGGGGACGCTGAGGACGCAGGGGTTTGATGGTACTCCCTCTATACTGCGACTTGGGCGCTTGTTCCCGCCTGACCGGGGTCGCGGAGGGCTCGGCTTACTCGCTCTAGCTCGGCCAGTAGCTGTTTCAGGCGATCTTTGTCTGCGGAGAGGCCTGGACGCTTTAGCTCGCGCTGGACTTCTTCCTGGCGGCGCTTGAGGTGGATGCGGCGCAAGGCGCGGACTGCGGCTTCAAGGATTTCCGGCGTGAGTTCTTCCTCTTCTTTCAACAGGATCGAGGCCAACAGGCGGCGGTCAGGCTCGTTTGCTGGGACTTCGAGGACGTCCGGTACTTCCAGGCCTGCGTTCAGCAGGGATTCCGCTAGCGACTCGGTGGCCAGGCCGCGGTGGAGGCCTTCATTTTGGAGGGCGTAGACGGCTTGGCGGGCGGGGTCGAATTCTTCTTCGGCGCCGTCGCGCAGGGAAATGCGGTCTTCTACGGTTTGGATTTGTCGAGAGGAGGCAAGTGCGCGGATCAGGACCTTTTCGGCTTCTGTCACTTGCGCTTCGGCTGGAGCTTTGACCGTAGTCGCCGAACGGCTGGCCGCGGTGTGACGGAGTTCCTGGCGGAGGACGGCGGAGTCGATCTGGAGTTTCTGGGCGATCTCCTGGGCTAGTTCGTCGCGCATGATGCGGCTGGGAATGCGCTGGACGTGCGGCAAGAGATAGTTCACTGCTTTATGTTTACCTTCGGCACTCCGTATGAGGAACTGGTTGCGGGCGCGCTCGATCAGGTACTCGAAGTACTTTTGCGAGTGGCGGAGGGCGTCTTCGTAGGCGTCGCGGCCTTTGCGGCGGATGTAGAGGTCAGGATCGAATCCTTGATCGAGCGTAAGGACTTTAATGGCGAACTCTTCTTCGACTAACAGCCCTAGCGTGCGCTCTGTCGCTTTCGCTCCGGCAGTGTCGGGATCGAAATTCACGACTACGTTTTTACTGAAACGGCCCAACAGCTTGGTTTGGAGCTCCGTGAAAGCAGTGCCGGAGCTAGCGACGACATTGTGGAATCCGGCGGCGTAGACAGAGATGCAGTCCATCTGGCCTTCGACCAAGATGGCGTAATCGAACTTCTTGATCCATTCCTTGGCAAGGTCAAGATTGAAGAGCACTTTGCTCTTCGAATAGATCGGCGTTTCGGGAGAGTTGAGATATTTCGGCCCGGCCTTCTCGTCGGTAGAGAGGGTGCGTCCGGTGAACGCGATGATTTTACCGGCGTCGCTGGCGATCGGGAACATTACTCGGTTGCGGAATTTGGAGTACATCGCCAGCCCCGAGTCACGAGTCCCTGGCCCCGAGTTCGTCGTTGGTCGCTGGTCGTTGGTCGTTGGCTTTCGGTCGTTGGTCGTCGGCCGTTGGTCTTCAGTTCCCTCTTGCTTCCATGAGAAGAGGCCGCTTTCGCGTAGGGTTTCTTCTTCGAACTCGCCTTTTAGGCGGTCGCGTAGCAGAAAGCCTGAGTCTGGGGCGTAGCCTATGCGGAATTTCGCGATCATTTCTTCTGTCAGGCCGCGGCCTTGGAGGTATTCGCGGGCGCGTGCACCCTCGGGTCGGCGGAGGCAGTCCTGGAAGAAAGCTACGGCGCGTTCGTGGACGTCGAGGAGCTGTCCGCGGAGGCGGGCTTCTTTGGCTTCGCCTGGAGTCGAATAGCTGGCTTTTGGAAGGGGGATGCCGAGCTTTTGCGCGACCAACCGGACGGCTTCTGGGAACGTGATGTTCTCGATTTTCTGGACGAAGCTGAAGACGTCACCAGAAACGCCGCAGCCGAAGCAGTGAAAGAACTGGCGCGTGGCATGGACGGAAAATGATGGAGTCTTCTCACCGTGGAAGGGACAAAGTCCGGAGTAGTTCTGGGCTCCTGCTTTTTTGAGCTTGATGTAATCGCCGACGATGCGGACGATGTCCGCCTGCTGCTTGACTGTGTATGCGAAATCGCCGGGGTTGGACATGGGTCGGTCGTTGGTCGTCGGTCGTCTGCCTCTTCAGTTCTCCGTATGGCCGAGGGCCTCGAATCAGGCAGGGTTCTCCATGCCAATTGTGAGCTAGAAATGGGCTGCATTAAATATAGCGGAGGAGAATTGTTGTGGAGAAGCTGTGGGAAAGGGAGGCTTGCGTTGGATGAGGGTGGAAAAGGGGCCGGATTGCGGAGGGTATTTGAGTGCAACGCCGTTTGCACCATTTATCGCTGATGTGAAGGTGGCTCATTTATAGTTCGAGCTTGAAATCGGGCTTGTCGATGTTCCGTTCGGTGGTCTTAAGCTTGTAAATAACTGCATCGGTGAGGCAGCTATGGAATACCTGATCGGGTTGTTCCTGGCATTGGCAGTGGCTGGCTTCGCCATCGGTGTGGGTTTTGATCGGGAGCGTGCGTTTTATCCTAGTGTGGCCATCGTGGTTGCGTCGTACTACGTTTTGTTTGCTGCGATGGGAGCTTCCGGCCGGACGCTGGGATTGGAGATCGCCGTCGCCATGGGCTTTTTGATGCTTGCCACGATCGGGTACAAGACAAGCTTATGGCTCGTGGCCGTCGCAATTGCCGGGCACGGAGTCTTTGACAGCGTTCATCACTTATTCATCACCAATCCCGGAGTACCTCACTGGTGGCCAGGTTTTTGTGGGGTTTTCGATGTGACTTTCGGCGGATTGTTGGTCGTGCGGCTGCTGAGGCACAGGCTGGCAACTCGTTGACGACCGCAGCCACTTCTTCCTCATCAGTTTTGTTATGGGTCCCTTGCCCATGATCAGATGTCAGTTCCTTCTTTGTAGTTTCGCGTTGTGGGTCGCATGCAGCATTGGCGCATCCGCGCAGATGAGGCTCATTTCCGAACACCCGGCAGAGCGGCCGGCGGGGCTCGATCGCGGGTGGCCGGCAGTCGTTACACACACGCACAACTGGAGATTTCGTGAAGGAGAGACGGCGGGAAGCTTTTCTGCTGCCGAGGAGCAACTCGTGCGCTGGTGCCGGAAACTTGGCATCCGGGCCGTTGGGGTAGGCAGCGCATGGAACCCGGCCAACGAAGCCAATTTCCAGCGATTTGAGGGACCGGACCGCGACCTGTATTATTCCGGCAAGTTTGATCAGAAATCGGTGATGGACGTTGCAGGAATCAAGGCCACTCTTGCGGACCTGAACGCGCAGTCTCACGGCTCGACTCTCTTCTATCTGGATAATGAAACACCGAAAAATCGCATGGGGCACATGTGGTGGTTTGGATATTTGTATGACTACCCTGCCTGGCACGATTATTCGCAGGACCGACCGATCAAGTATTACGAGAACGATCCCGCGGTTGAGATAAATCCGCTGACGGGCCAACCACACACTCGCCGCAATTTGTTTGAGATTATGGCCATACAGCGAAAGGCCGGCGCACTCGGAGTCTTTGCACATCCCACTCGCTGGTGGGTGAGCGACGGGAGATTCACATCAAACATCGCCGCGATGTCAGGGCTGTTCCTGATTGTGAATGGATACCTCGACGGTTTGGCTGTGATGGGCGATCGTGCCTACAACAAATCGTACGAAGACCTTTGGTTTGCGTATTTGGACACTGGCGCGAAAGTGCCTGGGTTTGCCGAGACGGATTTCTTTTTGAACCAAGCCAGTCAGCATAACGAACTCGACACGTTCAGAAATTACCCGCACATCGGGGATCGTCCGTTAACAGCCGGAGCTATTCGCGACGTTGCGCGGTCCGGCGAGGTCTTCTTCAGTAATGGAGGATTCCTCAACGTCTCGGTAGATGGCGCACCGATGGGCTCGGTTGTGCGAACTGGTCCGGCAAAGCGTCACAAGCTGCGCATTGAAGTGTACCCCGCGCCGAAGAGCCAGCTTGGGCGAATCGAGATTATTGGAAAACATGGCGCACTACTCGCAGTAAACGACAAGTTCTCTGGCGGCGTGCTCGAGTACGAAATTCCGGGACGCAGCGAACCCGATTATGTTGTCGTTCGCGCGTTCGGCGCAGGCGATGATCCGGAACATGATCCCGATCGTGTGCGGTATTTGGCCGTTTCCAATCCAGTCTATCTGTGGCCGCAAGACTTCCATCCCGAACCGGCGCGCACGTCGTGCACGTTGCGTGTTGCCTCCGGCAGCCAATGGATTGGCGGATGGCTTGAGTTTCAAACGGCGGATGGACAACGTATTAGGCGTGAGCCGATCTTTGCTGGGCCAAACCAGGCTGGAACGATTTCCGCTTCGGTTCCGGCAGACTCGCGCATCGTGTTATCGAAGAAAGGGCTTCAACCCCGGATGTTCTATATCGCGATGGAGAATGCGGAGGTGGAAAAGAATCTTTCGTATCTCTCCACCGGAGAGTTTCGCAAAGACTATCCGGGGCTCCCTGAGAGCGTTGTCCCGCCGGAGGCGTTTCGTCTGGAGTCGCTGCGTCAAGCGCTGAAGCGGTTTGAGTACGAGATCCGATAACTGGCGCCTGCAGGCCGCGAGAAAGCTGCCAATTGAAACAGTTCCGGGGATAGTAGTCGGCGGATACCTTCCTGCCAGGGGGAATCCGATGAGAGCCATTGCTGTCTTCTTGTCCGCCATTTTTGTGTTGGTGGCAGTTTCGATTGACGCCTCTGCGCAAGAAGCTTCCGGATCCGACATCGACCACCTGAAAGCGCAAGTGGAAAAACAACAAGCGCGTATTGAGGCGCTGGAGTCGGCTTTGGCAGCACAGCAGCAGCTCTTGTTAAAGATCGCCTCAGCGAATTCGCAAAGGGGGATCTTGATCCCCGCCGCTGAGCCCTCTGGCGCCAGTGTGACAAGGGTAGAAACGCGCGAAAATTCCACGCAACAGCAGGCACAACAACCACTCTCTCCAAATGCCCAGAAGAAGGAAGACGAACTTCAGCGAGGCCCCGAAATCGCTGACGTAACGCCTACAACACCTGCCTGAACCTTGGACCCGCGAAGATTCGTTTCATCGGCTACGCTGCCCTATCAAATATTTACCGGTCGGCGCAGGGAACGAAAGTCGTGAGACATGATCTCATCGCACGATTCCGCAACTTCGTTATCCTCTTATGCGTCGCGCCTGGAGAATCGCGGCGAAATGCAGCATCAGGAACGTTGGCACCAAGTATGTCGGTATCAGCACGAGCGGAAGCTGAGTCATGGGAGCCGTCGTCACGGTTCCATAAAGATTGGGAGCGAGCAGTGGGACAAGTGCTCCGATGCTCACAGCCACGGTTAGGTCAAGGATGCCCGAAAGATTCCAGACAAGAAATCTGTTACTGGTCGCAAAGTCCGGGCGGCGCTGGAGAGCAGCAACCACGAAGGGAGCCGTCACGCCAATCGCCATATCACCCAACCCGGCCGGCCAGGCAAAGATCGCAGGCAATATCCGATAAGTGTATAGGGTAAGAAAGCCGAAGCCGGCCCATCTCCAAGCCTGGATGCCAACGATGAGGCGCAGGTCCGCGGACAGGACGAACTCTCGCACCGGGGGGATGGTGCGATATGCGATGAAGAATGAGGCGAGGGGAGCCACAAGCCCGATCAGGAGCCCAAGCGGAGGAGCGCCGGGCGCGGCGGTAAAGGCTCCGCGGGCGCCAAGAACAAGAATGAGCGCTAGCCAAGCTGAGAAGAAGAAGGCTATGAAAGCCCGCGCGCCAGAAACGGCTGGAACTCTGGGCTGATCGATTTGCGAGAAGGCGGCGTTTGCCATGATGATTTGCTCCTTTTCTGTAGTAACTTGCATTTTGCAAGTGACATGTTTGGAAATGTAGCAAAGTGACTTGTACAATGCAAGTGACTAATTGACGAGTAGCCATATGAAACAAAAGACAAAGGTACACAGTTTTCCCCGCTCACACTGTGTGGTCGCTTGCACGCTGGACCTGGTGGGCGACAAGTGGTCGCTGCTTGTGGTTCGGGACCTGCTTCGGGGGAGCCTCACCTATGGAGAGCTGCAGAGTTCGTTTGAAGGTATTCCTACGAACATCCTTGCGGACCGTTTGAGGAAAATGGAGGAGGCAGGGCTGATTTCGAAGTCCGCTTATCAGGAGCACCCGGTGCGTTACGCCTATGGGCTGACGGAAAAGGGGAAAGCCCTGGGGGATGTTCTGCTTGCGATTGTGCGGTGGGGCACGAAGTACATTCCGGGAACACAGGTTATGGGAAGTCCAACGCTCAATCCGAGGCCAGCAGAAAAATCCGGCAGGAAACAGGATCCGAAGTCATAGCTGACACCTGCGGGGGGTCACCGACAATGAAGTAACTGTGTGCTACGCTGCCGGCATGAAAAAGTACATCGCAATTCTTTCCGGCTTATTCATACTCGTCACTTTCGCGATTGGCGAGGATGTTTCAATGTTTCGCGGGAACCCGCAGCATACGGGGGTGATTGGCGATTCGGCGACGCCGAAGGGTGGGGCATTCATTAGTCCAAAGTGGCGTTTCCAAACGGGCGGCAGGATCCGATCGTCGGCGGCCCTGGTGAGTGGAGTGGTTTATTTCGGCAGCGACGACGGCTACCTGTACGCGTTGAAAGCTGCTGACGGAACGATGGTGTGGAAGTTGAAGACCGGGGGAGTGGTCTCGTCGTCGCCGGCCGTGGCAAAGGGATTGGTTTACTTCATGAGCGGCGACGGTGTATTCCGCGCGGTCGAGACCAAGTCCGGCAAGTTGAACTGGACGGTTGCGACTGGAGCAGCATTGCCGTTTCACGGCGGATGGGACTGGTTTTTATCGTCGCCTGTCTTGTCGGACGAAAGCGTTGTCTTCGGCGCGGGCGACGGATTTGTTTATGCTCTCAATGCGTCCTCGGGGAAAAAGCAGTGGACGTTCAAGACCGCTGGGCCGGTGAGGGCGACTCCGGCGATTTCGAATGGGGTCGTGTATGCCGGTAGCATGGATGGGACGTTGTATGCGCTTGACCTGAAATCGGGAGAACTGAAATGGAAGTTCAAGACCGAGGGAAATCAGTATTTTCCCGTCGGCGAAATTCAGTCGTCTCCGGCGGTCGCGGATGGAATGGTGTTTTTTGGAAGCCGTGATGGATGTTTGTATGCGGTGGATGCCGAAACGGGTAAGCAGCGCTGGCGTTATTCCAATGAGGGGAACTGGGTGATCTCGTCGCCTGCCGTGGCGGGCGGATTGGTGATCACGGGTAATTCCGATGGGGAATACATTCAGGCCATCGACGAGCAGACTGGGAAAGAGAAGTGGCGGCGGGATACGAAGATTAACGTGTTTTCTTCAGCGGTGGTCACGAGCGGCGCACTAGCGATTGGCGATTTTTATGGGAAAGTCTGGTTTCTCGACCTGAAGACGGGAGAGCCAAAATCCGTCTACTACTTCGAGGAGCGGGTGAATGCATCGCCCATCGTGAGCGATGGCGTCTTATATATAGGTTGCGAGGACTACAACTTCTACGCGTTTCAGTGACGGATGGTCTCATATCTGGAATAGACGCTGGTGATTTCTTTCTTTTCGTGGTGGCGCCGGTGATCGGCCATAATGGTGCGCATGTGGAACCGGCGCACCTTCCTCAAGACGAGCGCAGCCTCTCTTCCTTTAGCGGCTGCGATCCAGACGCTCAACCCCGCGACACTTTCGGCAGAAACAATTGCTGAGGCGGCTATCAGCGGCCCGACTCCGAAACTGATTCCCCTGCCAGCAAGGCTGGCGCCGGTCGATCCCGCAACTTTGCCATGGCAGCAGAACGTTCGCCGTGTCGGTCAGAGCAACATGACCGAGCACGATCCGGCCGTGATGAACATTGAAGAATGGGCCGACTACTGGCTTGGGGCGGAGGCCGACATCGTCTTCATCAGTGTGACCGGAATTCTGGCGTTTTATCCCTCGAAGGTACAGTTTCACCGTCACGGAAAATTTCTCAAGGGGCGAGATTTCTTCGGGGAGTGTGTTGTTGCCGCAAGGAAGCGGGGGATGCGCGTTGTCGCGCGCATGAGTCCGGATTTGAATTGGGGTGACGCGCTTGCGGCACATCCGGAATGGGCAATGCGCGAGGCCGACGGTTCCGTTCAATTCCACGATGAAGACCGGCGCTTGTTCCAAACGTGCATGTTCACCAGCTATATGGACGACTATGTTCCGGCGATCATGCGCGAAATCAACTCGCTGTACGACGTGGATTGTTTTTATACGAATGGCTGGCCTCCCATTGGCGAGTTGCCCAACTGCCACTGCGCGGTATGCAGCAAGCTTCCGCCCTCGAACACTGCAGCGTATTGGCAGGCGTTCAATGATCGCGTTCTGGAGTTGTGGCAGAAGTACGACGCCATCGCGAAAGAAAAGAAGCCGGACAGCTTCTTCTTTGCCAATCTTGGTGGCAATGTCCGCTGCGGGCCGAACCTTGATCGCCTTGGAAAGACCGCAGCGTGGTTCCAGGCGGACAATCAGGGACGCACGTTCGATGATCCCGCGATCTGGGGATGCAGCCTGCAAGGCCGCGTGTGCAACGCCATTATGGAAGGAAAATTCGCGGCTAACGTCACTGCCGCTTACTCGACCGGGACGGTGCGGTGGCGCAATGCTACGAAGAATCCCGCTGAAGCAAAGATGTGGTTGAACGAAACAGTGGCAAGCGGCATGGCGCTCTACTACCACTTCATCGGGTCAGAGGCGGGATTCGGGGAAGATCGCCGATGGCAGAAAGTCGGCTCGGATTATTTTCAGTGGTCGAAGAAACATGATGCTCATCTGAAGCCTCGGCGATCGCTGGCAAACATCGGCGTCGTCATGGGACAGAGCACGCAACTTCTGTATCCGGGCCCCACGCACGCTCGCGGGCACGACTATATGCGCGAGACCACGCACGGGATCTATGCCACGCTGCTCGATGGCCGGTTCGCCTTCGACTTTGTACACGAAGACCGTCTCGACCTCGAACGGCTTCGCAAATACTCTGCGCTGCTTCTGCCGAATGTCGCCATGCTGAGCGATCGGCAGTGCCAGCAGATCCGCGACTACGTCCGTAGTGGTGGATCGGTCATGGCAAGTTTCGAAACGAGCCTGTATGACGAAAACCTGCGACGGCGCGACGAATTTGGACTCGCTGACTTACTTGGGATCAACAAGGCTGGGGATGTTGTCGGAACAAATGGAAATGCGTATTACGGGCGCATCGAACGCCATCATCCGATACTGGAGGGCTTTTCAGACACGAACTGGCTGCCGGGGGCGCAAAACCGTTTGCCTGTGAAACCTGTGCAGGATCCGGTGCTCACGGTGGTTCCGGGATTCGTGGCGTATCCTCCTGAATTGGCTTACCCTCCGACGTCGCACACCGATGAGCCCGCCGTGGTGCTGCGCGAAGTTGGTTCCAGCCGACTGGCGTACTTTTCCGGAGACATCGAACGAACATTCTGGCTTACCGGGCATGGAGATCTTCTGCGGTTGACGCACAACACTATTCGGTGGCTCACTCACGATGAAGCAGTCGTCCATGTTGATGGCGAGGGATTGGTAGAGCTCTTTGCATGGGAAACTGCGCCGGGTTACGCGATCCATCTGCTGAATTACACGAACCCGAATGCACACCAGGGCTGGCTCAGCACGGTGTATCCGCTGGGTCCACAGACGGTCAGCATGACGTTGCCTGGCGGGGTGAAGGTGAAGGCGGTGGAGTTGCTTCGCGGTGAGAGGACAGTTCCGTTCCGGTTGGAGGGCTCGGAGTTGCGTTTCACTGTGCCTCGTGTCGATGACTACGAGGTTGCTGCGGTGAAGGTCCAGTAGGGCTCAGCCGTGCCTCCGGCGCGGATCACCTTCTAGCGCGAGATCTCGCCAGTAAATGGCGAGTCGTGTGGGCCACCTGCCTGTGCCGAGGCTCCGCGATTCCCCGGAATGGGACTGAAAGGATGCAGGCGGCGTTCGGGTACTACCGGCGATGTATGGAGCATTTGGGGCTGCGGAAGCCGATGGAGAAGGAGTGACTCCGATTTAGATTGACGCGGACAACGGATTCCTCCCGTCTCGCTTCGCTCGCGCGTCGGAATGACAAAGGGAAATCTCTCACCACTTCTCGTGCATCGGGATGACGCTATCCGTGGCACAAAATTTCAAAGTCAAAGGCAGCACGGGGGCGCCCGCTCCACACGATCGGAATGACAAATAGAATTTTCAACCACAGGGAACACAGGGTTGGACAGGGAAGTCATCGACTCTTCAGTAATTACCATTTTCGACTTCGCATAGTCCTTTCCAATTATTGCTGTCCAAATTTCTCGCCGATAAAGTTTCCGATACTCGAAGTGGCGCAGTCTCTTCCTCCCTGTGGATGAGCGTCCGCTTCCTGTGGAACACCGGCCTTTCGCCGCCTAAATCTTCTGGGGAGTTCATCCGATGCGAAGTGCTGTAGTCCTGCTCTGCGTTCTCATCCTTTCCGCAGCTGTTTTTGGTCAGAGTAACTACGCGTCCGTTTCGGGCAAGGTCGTCGATTCCCAATCGTTGCCGATCGCGCGCGCGAGTGTGCTGTTCACTTCGGCGAGCAACGGCACGACGCGCACCGTCACAACCGACGAGAATGGCATCTTTTACGCTCCCGCGCTACTGCCCGACGACTACCAGTTGACGGCGTCCGCCACAGGATTCGGGCCCGTCGTGCAGGCTCTTCATGTCGAGGTCGGACAGAAGCTCGCGGTCGATCTATCGCTCAAAGTCGGCACGGTGAAAGAAGGCGTTGCTGTCTCGGCGGCCGGCGACATTCTGCGATCGACCGACGCGAGCGTGGGCGAAGTCGTCGAGCCGAAGTCGATCCAGGAACTGCCGCTGAATGGCCGCATGCTCATCGACCTGGTGCTGACAGTGCCGGGAGCGCACGTGGGTTTCGGCGCGCAGACCGGTGGCACGAATCCTCTTTATTGGCGTCCGGGGCAGCGGTCGGCCGTTGTGATCGGCGGCGCGCGGGCGAATGCCAACTTCTTTCTGCTGGATGGAGCGACGAATACCGATCCAACGTTCAACACGCAGAACTTAAGTCCGTCGCCCGATTCGGTGATGGAATTCCAGGTCGCAACCAGCAGTTACACGGCTGACATGGGCGGAGCGGGCGGCGGGCAGATCAACATCGTCACGCGCTCGGGCACGAGCAACTTTCACGGCACGGCGTATGAGTTTCTTCGCAACGGCGCGATGGATGCGAGTCCGTTTGAGGCAATGGGAAACAACCATCTCGTGCAGAACAATTTTGGCGCGTCCTTTGGCGGACCGCTGCTCGGCAAACAGAAGAAGACGTTTTTCTTCGTGAACTATGAAGGGCTGCGGCTGTCGCAAGCCGATGCGCAGATTTTGACTGTGCCGACGGCGGCGGAAGTCATGGGCGACTTCAGCATGAGTTCGGCGAAGATCTACGATCCCACGACCGCTGTGCCGAATCCCAACTACAATCCCGCCCTGCCGACGAATGCGTCGAATTATCCTTACACGCGCACGCAATTCCCGAGCAATCAGATTCCGATGGACCGCATCAACCCGCAGCTGGAAGCGTTTCTGATGCAATATGTGCCGATGCCGAACATGGGAGCGATGTCAATGGGCATGGGCACGGCGATGGCGGCAACTGGAGCGGACTCGAATAACTATCTCGACATCCGCAACGAGACGCACTACCAGGATCAGGGCACAGTCCGCATCGATCATGATTTCTCCAATAACAACACCGTGTTTGCGCGGTATTCGCTGGGTGCGGAGAACGGATTCTCGCCGTCGAATGGCATGACTGCGACCACGGAGAATCTTCCCGGATTCGGATCGCCGTTTGACAACTTTTCGCAGCAGGCGGTGATCTCGTGGAACCATGTGTTCTCGAGCAACAAGCTGAATACGGCGTCGCTGGCGCTGTCGCGGCTGTCGATGAATCACACGACACAGAATGACAATGTGAATGACATCGTGGGACAGTTGGGCATTCAGGGCATCGGTTTCGGCGGTCCGGGCGCGTGGGGAGCGCCGTGGTTTGCAGCGCAAGGATACACCGGCATCGGCGATACATTCGCCGCGACGCCGATGCATGCATGGGACACCACCGTTGAGCTGCGCGACATGTTCTCCTGGCAGCGTGGACATCACGCCATCAAGTTTGGTGGAGACGCGCGCCGCTACATCTGGCCCATGTGGGGATTCTTCCAGAACCGGGGCTTCTACCAATTCACCAGCGGGTACACCACAGAGTTCGGATTCAACGATGGCACTGGCAACGGCTTCGCCACCATGTTGCTCTCGCTGCCGACCGTGAAGCAGCGCCAGGCTGGCGTTCCGCAGATGAACCTTCGCAACTGGGGATATGATGGGTTCGCAGAAGATAGTTGGCAGGTGCGTCCAACCCTCACGCTGAACGTCGGTCTCCGCTACGAATACACCAGCCCGCTTTACGACCTCGACAACACGAACAGCAATCTGGTTTTCAATGACGGAGTGCCATCGGTTTTCATCGGCGGGCAGAATGGATATCCCAGCGGCCTGATGTATGCCAACAAGCACAACATCGCACCGCGGATCGGGATTGCAAAGAACCTGCCCGGCCACGGGATCGTGCTGCGGGGGGCCTACGGCATCTTCTACACGCCGGTCGATCAGAACACATGGTGCAACCAGCGGCACAATGTGCCCTACGTTTTTCCGGAGACGCAGCAGGCCGATAACTACACGCCACCGGCAGCGCTCTTCACCAAGCAGCTGAATTTCGGAACGCCGGTGCTCGGTCAGGGAACGCTCACGCCGACTACTGTGAGTTTCACGGCGTTTGATCCGCATGCGCCTGCGCAGTACGTCCAACAGTGGAATGGACAGATCGAGAAGAGCTTCGGCGCGGCCACGACGATTGATGTCGGCTACATTGGCGCTCGCGGCTTCCATTTGCAGCGCGCGCACCTGATCAACAACGCGCCTCCGGGACCGGGACCACTCGGGCCGCGGCGTCCTTTCAAGACGCTGAGCTTCGTTCCAAACACAACCCTGACGCCGAGCAGCACCGACGCCGTCATCCAGAGCCAAACATTTCCCGTCAGCACGATCAATCTTCTCGAAGACACGGCGCAGAGCTGGTACGACGCCGGATACGTGAATGTCCGTCGCCGCTATTCTCACGGCCTCAGCCTGCTCGCGAACTACACGTTTTCGAAGAATCTGGCGAATGCGCCGGATTTCCGCTCTCCGATGGACGAGTCGGCGATCCCGCAAAACAACAGCGATCTCGCTGCCGAGAAAGGCCCCGGCTGCGACGTGCGGCACCGTTTCGCATTAAGCGGCGTGTATTCGATTCCTGCGTGGCAACGCGAGCAATGGACCAAACTGATCACGCAGAATTGGCAGCTCAGCACGGTGTACCAGATCCAGTCGGGAATGCCGTTCACGGTTTCGGTGTTCGGCGATACGGCGAACTCGGGCACGGTGCTCGGCGAAAATCCGATCCGCGCCAACGCCACCGGCCAGCCAGTCTTCGGCCCCGGCACTCGGACAGCAGACGAATGGTTTAATCCCAAAGCCTTCGCGGCGCCTGCGGCGTACACGTTCGGTGATGTGGGACGGAATTCGGTCTACGGACCACGTTTGCGCACGCTCGACATCGCGCTCGTCCGCGCCTTCCGCCTGACCGAGAGCGTGTCGTTCGAGTTCCGCGGCGAAGCCTTCAACGTCTTCAATGTGGTGAACCTGGGCACGCCAAACCGCTTCGTCAACACGCCGCAGTTTGGAACGATCACGATGGCGATGACCCCGCCGCGCGAGATTCAGTTAAGCGCGCGCGTGTCGTTCTAACTTCACCCCAACCACTGACAGGGCGCGGAGCTATGCGGATGTGGTAGGGATTCTTCGACTGTGCAAGACGGCTCGCTTTGGCTAGCCGTCGTGCTTCGCTCAGAATGAGATTTATTTAGCATCGCCTGGTAGGTGGTGTTGTCGACAGGGGCGGCGGGAGCGCCCGCCCCACAGCAGATTCCTCGCGCGGTACCGCTGCGCTTCGGAATGACAAGGGCTACCTGAATCAGTGACCTGCGATCCGCCCTGAAACGAAAATCCCCACTTCTGGCAACTGCGGCCAGAAGTGGGGCACCCTTACAGATGACATTTAGTTCGGCAGCTTGTAGACATAAAGCCGGCCGATCGGGGGGGCGGCTTCGTTTGCCGATCCGAAATAGACGGTTCCGTTCACGACTGCGGGCGACGATGAGACGATTTGTTCATTGCTCGTCAGCAGTTGGTTGATGGGTTGGCAGAACGAGGTGCCGCATCCGTTGGCGTCAAAAACCATGACCATGCCGTTGTTTTCGCCGACATAGACCAGCCCGTTGGCGATGGCTGGAGACGAGATGATCGCCGCCTGCTCACCGACCGCATCTCCACTCCACAGAGGATCGCAAGTTGAGGATCCGCATCCGGCGGCGCGGAAGGCGTAGAAGATAGCATCGCCATCCCCGACGTAAACGACGCCATTCGCGATCGATGGAGATGACGAGATGAAGGGCCCGGTGTTGCCGATCCAGAGTGGCGAGCAGCTTGACGATCCGCATCCGGCTGCGTTGAAAGCGTAGAGTCCGCCATCGAATGAGCCGATGTAGACGACTCCGCCGGCAATGGCGGGAGAAGACTGGAAGATGGAACTTCCCGCTTTTGCGGTCCAGAGAGGAGAGCAGCTTGTGCTTCCGCAACCGGCGGCAGAAAAGGCGTAAAGCTTGCCGTCTTGCGATCCGATATAGACGGTGCCGTTGCTGAACGCGGGAGACGAGGTGATTTTGTCGCCGGTTGTCGCCGTCCATAGAGGAGAGCACGTGCGCGCACCACAGCCTGTGGCGGAGAAGGCGTAGAGCTTCTTGTCGAACGATCCGATGTACACCACACCGTTCACGACGAGCGGAGAACTGTCGATGATGCCGCTGCCCGTGATTCCGACCCACAAGGGCGAGCAGGTGGACTTGCTGCATCCCTTGGCGTTGAAGGCGTAGAGGCCGTGATCGGCGGAACCGATGTAGACGACGCCGTTGACTACGGCTGGGGATGACGTGATGTCGTTGCGCGTGGCGCCGCTCCAGAGTGGCTTGCAGACGTCGGCCGGCGCGCATCCGTTGGCGTTGAAGGCGTAGAGCTTTCCGTCGAACGATCCGATGTAGACGATGCCATTGACGACAGCGGGCGAAGAGGAGTCGACGAGATCTCCCATGACGCCTTGCCAGGCGAGGTTGAGCGATCGTGCATTGGTCGTGTTGATGGTGGTCTCGAGCGGATTGAAGCCGAGGTGATTGGGCAATCCTTTGAACTGTCGCCAGTTTACGTTCGTCGCCGGTGCATCGGAGGCGGCGTTGGATTGGGCGTTCGCAGCGGCGAAGGTGCCCGCGACGGCAAGGATGAGAAGAAGAGATCGGGAGCGGAGAACCATGATGTTCCTTTTGAAGGCGGTGATTCCGCCCTGCCATTGCTTTTAGCAGAGGCGAAAAAGCGGAATGTCTGAAGTTTGTCAAAAGGTTGTGAGAACGGGTGCGGGCTTCTCGTGTTTTGTTATGGAGCCGGAGTGATGTCGTTGACAGCCGCTCGAAGGTGCCCGTCACCCCATGGTTCTTTGACTCAGAGTGGGTTGTAGCCTAGAATTTTTATTTAGGCGTAGTTTGCGCTGCGCGGCAATGCTCGCCACGATTGGAGGGTTCTGATGGGTAAAATCGGCCTGCCCGAGATCATCATCGTCGTGGCCATTGCTCTGCTGCTGTTCGGCCCCAGCAAGTTTGCATCGCTCGGCAAGAGCCTGGGAGAAGGCATCCGCAACTTCAAGTCCGCCGTGAAAGAAGAGGACGAGAAGAAGGACGAGAAGAAATCGTAGGGTCGACCCCGCTTGCACCATCCTCATAGATAGCCCTGTTGGCGCAGCATCCGGCAGACCAATGCCACGGGCAATCCCACAACATTGCTGTAGTCGCCCTCGATGCGCGGGATCCAGCGGGAGGCGATTCCCTGGATCGCGTACGCTCCGGCTTTATCCTTGGGCTCTCCGGTGGCCACATAGTCGCGGATGTCAGCGTCGGAGAGTGTGGCGAAGGTAACGAGCGTGGTCTCAGAAGCAGTCTTCAGTTCGAAGTTCTCAGTCCGCTGATCCTGCTTCTTCGTTTCTGGCTGCGGGGCAGCGAGACACACCCCGGTGATCACCTGATGCGTGCAGCCAGAGAGCAGGCGGAGCATGCGACCGGCGTCTTCGGCGTCGGCTGGCTTCGCGAGCATCACTCCATTCACTACCACGGTAGTGTCGGCGCCTAGAACCAGATCGAGCGGGCGAAGCTTCGATATGGCCAGGGTTTTCTCGCGAGCGAGGCGTTCGACACAGGCGACCGGCGATTCGTTGGGCAACGGAGTTTCGTCGATGTCAGCGGGCTGAACGGTGAAAGGGATCCCGGCATTTCTCAGGAGATCCTGACGGCGGGGAGAGGCGGACGCGAGTACGAGCATGCGAACTTGATTTTATCGAAACGATGATTTGTTCAGGCGCGGATTAGCTCGATCCGGTTGCCGAAGGGGTCGAAGATGTGACAGCGCTCGACTCCGGGAATTGTGTGGTCGTCCTTCACTTCCACTCCGGCGTTCTTGAGGCGCGCGACGAGATCGTCGTAATCGTGACAGCGCAACGCTGGATGGGCTTTGCGCGCAGGGCGGAAGTCGGGTTCAACTCCGAGATGGATTTGCACGGCACCGCTCGAGAACCAGCAGCCACCGCGCTTTTTCAGTTCGGCGGGTTTGTCGATTTCGGTCATGCCCAGCAATCCGGAGTAGAACGCGCAAGCTTGCTCCTCCATTCCCGAAGGCATGGCGAGCTGGACGTGATCGATGGTGGTAAAGGGGAGATCAATCATTTGTGAGTAAATTAGCAGAGGGTTGGATCGCGCCGCATCGGTTCGCTGCAGTGCCCCAGGAGCTAAAGCCCCCATCTTCATAAGAACGCGTAACGCGGCGCTAAGGCGCCGCTCTTCCACCGTCCCCCAAAAGGCTCGATCTTCTCCTGCGACTAAGCACGAGAGAGGATTTCTACCGGCTGCCGACCATGCCGTTCACCGAGTCAATCAGCTTGGCGGAGTCGTAGCCGATGCCGTCTTTGAAGACAGTTTCTACGTTTTCGATATCTTCAATCTTCTTTGACGGATCGCCTTTGATCACGACGAGGTCGGCTTGCTTGCCGGTAGCGATAGTGCCGACGTGATCGAGGTCTCCGAGATATTGCGCACCGTTGTAGGTGGCGATGTGAATGGCTTCGACGGGCGTGAATCCGGCTTCGACAAGAAGTTCGACTTCACGCTGGTCGCCGAATCCTGCGATGACGCCGCCCATGCCGGTGGGATCGAGCCCAGCGAGAAGGAGTCCGCCGGCTTGCGAAAAGGCGTGTTCGAATTCGAGTTCTTTATTGAAGGCGGCGGGCAGCGGCGACACATCACTTTTGAATCTGCGCTTGAGAAAGTCGGAATCGTTGAACAGAAGGCGGTATCGCAGCCAAGCGGTGCGCGCGTCGGGAGTAAGGGCGTCAAGCACGCGCTTCTGAACAGCGGGGCGTCCAGTGAAGGAGCCCATCTCGAAGACTGGAAGCGTGGAAGTCAGGGCGACGTGATGCTGCACCAGATACTGAATCGTGTCGTGCATGGGACCGGACCTAGCGTCGAGTTTGGCGAGGGCGACTGGATCTTCGCCTTCCTCGGGGCATTCGTCCGGTTTCTTGCCGGCGAGAAATTCGGTGTCGACGAAGAATCCGTGCTCGAGATCGTCGATGCCGAGGTCGGCAGCCTCACGGAAGTTGACGGAGCAGAGGTGGCCGGTGACTTTGGCTCCGCGCTTGTGGGCCGCATCGATCGCGGCTTTGAGCTCGGCGCGTGTGATGTGCATGTAGGCTTTGAAATTGTCGACACCCTGATCGAGCCAGAAGTTCACGGTTTTGGCGGCATCGTCTGGGCCGGTCAGTTCGTGCATCTGGAGTGCCCATGAACCTTTGCCTTCGAGGTATGGTCCTGTCACGTGCACTTTCGGCCCAGGAGTTTCGCCAGCGTCGATGGACTTTTTCAAGGCGAGATCGGTATAGGGCTCGAGCGATCCGGTGGTGCGGATCGTTGTGACTCCGCCAGCGAGATAGAGACGCGGGAAGCTGTAAGCCATCTCGCCAAAGATGGCGTTGCCCATCGGATAGAACATGTGGTCGTGCATGCCCACGAGGCCGGGGATGACGGTGTAGCCGTGGAGGTCGAGCGTCTTGGCGTCTTTGGGAACGTTGGCGCTGTCGGCGTTGCTGATGAGGTCGATCTTGCTGTGGTTGAGGAGAATGGTTTGATCTTCACGGGCGGGGGCGCCGGTGCCGTCGATGACGCGGACGTGGGTAAGGGCGATGAGTGGAGCGTCGACGGTGACGAATGGCTTGACTTCGGGGGACAGCGTTTGCGCAGCCGCAAGGGAGGAGCAGATGAGGAGAACGAGTGACAAGGTGCGGCGCATTGAACCTCCATTTTTCGCGAACGCAAAGGCAAAATCCCCACTTCTCGCGCAAAAAGCGCGCGAGAAATGGGGCACCCATCGATACCGAACGCCTTCAATGCTCAGCAGTGCAATTCTTAGAACCATGTGCTCGCACGGTATTTACGATATTCGTCCCCGAATGCGGATTCCAGCACCGAGGATTCTTTTCTGGTGCGCCAGATTTGCAGCGGGATGATCGCTATGAAAACCAGGAGCCAGATCGGGCGTCCGACAGCCAGGACCAGTCCAATGATGGTGCAGGAACCGAAGACGTAAATCGGATTGCGGATCTTCGAGTAGAGACCGCTGGTTACCAGTTTCTTCGCTTGCGCTGTGACGGCGAGCGATTTACCGAGTTGGAAGCGGGCCGTTGTCCAGAGCATGAAGCCTAGAGCCAAGAGACAAAGTCCAAGGACTTCCATCGGCCCCCATGTGGAAGGAGCGTGTTCACGGACGATGAAACCAAGAGCGATGCCTACGACGATGGTGATAACGATGTTGACGGCGACCATGATTGGAGCCCGGGGGAGAAGGGTAAATCAGGAAGGATGAGGGTGCAAGGCGTGCTGCAAAAGTCGGGTGAAATTTGAGAGGAGCTGCTTCAAAGGCGCAATTGAGGCGAGTCTTGTTTTAAAAATGGGTCCCGCGATGCGGGACAGGACAGCAGAATCCTCCATCGTCGCTGTGCGACTGGTCGGGATGACAAACTTGTGAGAAGCTGGCAGTGGCGAACTGTCCTGCCGCCCGGAGTACCTTCGGTTCTATCCCTGCTAAAATCAATACTTACCGCTCTCTCATGGACTCCCAGCACATACGCAATTTTGCGATTATCGCGCACATCGACCACGGCAAGTCGACGCTGGCCGACCGCCTGCTGGAACTGACGGGGTCGCTGACGGCGCGCGAGATGCAGGCGCAGGTGCTTGATTCCATGGACCTCGAGCGAGAGCGTGGCATCACGATCAAGGCCCACGCCGTCCGCATGATGTACACCGCGCAGGACGGGGAGACTTATCAGCTGAATCTGATCGATACGCCGGGACATGTGGACTTCTCTTATGAAGTCTCGCGATCGCTGGCGTCGTGCGAGGGCGCACTTCTTGTAGTCGATGCATCGCAGGGGGTTGAGGCGCAGACTCTGGCGAACTCTTACCTCGCGATCAACCACGGGCTGGAGATTATTCCGGTCATCAACAAGATTGATCTGCAGAGCGCTGACATCCCGCGAACGAAGGAGATGATCGAGAGCGCGGTGGGATTGGACGCCTCGGACGCGGTGTTGATCAGTGCGAAGACCGGTTTGGGGGTGCCCGAGGTGCTGGAGGCCATTGTGAAACGCGTGCCTCCTCCGAAAGGATTGCCTGACAATCAGCTTCAGGCGCTGGTTTTCGATTCCTGGTTCGACGCCTATCGCGGCGTGATCGTGCTGGCTCGCGTGTTTCAGGGGACACTGCGCAAGGAGCAGAGAATCCGACTGATGTGGAACGGCACCACTTTCGACGCAGAAACTCTCGGCGTGCTGACGCCCAAGCCGGTGGAAATCGATCAACTGCAGGCGGGAGAAGTCGGCTTTATCATCGCCAACATCAAGAACGTTGCTGATACGAAGATCGGCGACACGATTACCGAAGACGGCAACCCAGCGATCGAGCCGCTGCCTGGTTTTGAAGAGATCAAGCCGATGGTGTTTGCCGGACTCTACACCGTCGACGCGCACGAGCACACGCAATTGCGCGAGGCGCTGGAGAAACTGCGGCTGAACGATTCGTCTTTTTTCTTTGAGCCCGAGAGCTCAGTGGCGCTGGGTTTTGGATTCCGCTGCGGATTTCTGGGACTCCTCCACATGGAGATCATTCAAGAGAGGCTGGAGCGCGAGTTTGGACTTGATCTCATCACCACGGCACCGGGCGTGCGCTACAAGATTACGAAGACGGATGGAACCATGGTGGAAATCGACAATCCCTCGCGCTGGCTGAACCCGGCTGAGATCGCGAAGGTCGAAGAACCTGTGATTCTCGCGACGATTCTCACCGCAGAGGAATATGTCGGCGGAATTCTCGCGCTGGTGGAAGAAAAACGGGGCAAGCAGAAGACGTTCGAGTACGTCGGGTCCACTCGCGTGATGCTGCATTACGAGCTGCCGCTGAATGAGATCGTGCTGGATTTTTACGACCGGTTGAAATCAGTCTCTCGCGGATACGCCTCGCTCGACTATCATCTCGCTGGGTATTGGGATTCGCCGATGGTGAAACTCGACATTCTCGTCGCTGGAGATCCCGTCGACGCGCTGTCGATCATCGTGCATCGGGATTTTGCTTACGAGCGCGGGAAGGCGCTGGTCTCAAAGATGCGGGAACTGATCCCGCGCCAGATGTTTGAAGTGCCGATCCAGGCATCGATCGGAGCGAAGATCATTTCCCGTGAGACCGTTCACGCCATGCGCAAGAACGTGCTGGCCAAGTGCTACGGCGGCGACATCACGCGTAAGCGCAAGCTGCTGGAGAAGCAAAAAGAGGGCAAGAAGCGCATGAAGCGCATCGGGCGAGTGGATATTCCGCAGGAAGCGTTCCTAGCAGTGCTGAAGGTTGGAGAGGGCAGCGACTAAGAGGCGATTTCGTGCACGCCCCGCTGTTCGTTCTGCTTCTACGAGATTATCGGGTGTCGAAGAAACCGCGTCTTTCCTATCCCAAGTATCTGGCGATTGTAGAAAGCGGGACCGAGCCTATCCCCTCAACCAAAGTGTGCGGCATCGATCAAAAGGCGGCCTTTCGGCCGCCTTCCCCATACTCCACAAAACCCGGCTGTATCTTACGCTCTCGGCAAAGGTCCGTGCTGGAAGTGATATTGCAGGATGCGGGCGGCGAGAGCGGGATTCATGGTCTGTCCCTGGCGTTCTACCGTTCGCACCACTTCTCCACGGCAAACGACTTCGGTTCCGGAAAGGCCTGCAATTTCTGCGGGCAGAACCAGATTGATTTCCAGAACGGAGCTTGGTTGTAGCACGTCGTCGGCCTGGAAGAGCAAGCCGGAGCGGCTGATGTTTTCGGTTGTGCCCACATGCCACTGCGTCTCGCCGAGACGGCGATATCGTAGGGGCAAATGAAGCTGGAAGCGTTGCGCGCGTGCTGGCGGAGCATGCTGGACACGCGTTGCGGGTTGTGGTTCTCCGTACTGCATAGCCATAACGACCTCCGGGGGAGTTGGAGTTGCATCGAGCACTTCGCGAACCTGGCTCTTCAGGTCGCGAAGGTTGAAGGGCTTCTGGAGCAGGCGAACGCCGGCGTCCAGCGTGCCGTCTTGTCCGATTACGTTTTCGGTGTAACCGGACATGTAGAGAATTTTCACGTTCGGTCGAATTTCCGAGATGCGCTGGGCGAGTTCGCGCCCGTTCATGCCGGGCATTATGACGTCGGTCAGGAGCAAGTGAATCGTGCCTTCATGCGCTACGGCGATTTGCATTGCGACGGCACCGTCGGCGGCTTCGATGACTTTGTATCCCTGCTTCTCGAGGTATTGACGGGCGAGATAGCGCAGATTGGCTTCATCCTCGACGAGCAGAATCGTTTCGTTCCCGGGCTCGACTCTCTGGAACGAAGCCGGTTTCAGAGCAAACTGTGGGAGTGGTTCGTCGACCGAGGCAACGCGCGGCAAGTAAATCTTGAATGTGGTGCCGCGACCGACTTCGCTATAGACCCAGATGTATCCTCCACTCTGCTTGATGATGCCGTAAACGGTAGACAGGCCAAGCCCGGTGCCTTTTGGTCCCTTGGTGGTGAAGAACGGCTCGAAGATCTTGGATTGAGTTTCCGCATCCATGCCCGCGCCGGTGTCGTTGATGGAGATCATCACGTAGTCTCCGGGACGCAGGGGAGAGAGTTGCCGAGCATATTCTTCATCGAGTGTGACATTGGCCGTCTCGATGGTCAGCTTGCCACCACTCGGCATGGCATCGCGCGCATTTACGGCGAGATTCATGATGACTTGCTCGATCTGCCCGGCGTCGGCGCGAACTGACCAGAGGTCCTTGCCAGGAGTCAGAACCAGATCGATATCTTCACCGATCATGCGGGTGAGCATTTTGAGGTTCTCAGTGGCAACGTCGTTGAGATTGACAATGCGAGGTGCGAGCATCTGTTTGCGACTGAAAGCGAGGAGCTGACGAGTAAGAGAGGATGCCCGTTCCGAGGCGCTGGCGATTTCCTGCGCCGGACCGCGGAGATGAGGTTCGGCCCCGAGGCGTTCCAGCAGGAACTCCGAGTACCCGGAGATGACCATTAACAGGTTGTTGAAATCGTGGGCGATGCCGCCGGCCAGGCGTCCAACCGCTTCCATCTTTTGTGACTGTCGAAGTTGCTGTTCAAGAGCACGGCGTTCCGTGACGTCTTCGGCGAATATCTCGAAGATATGGTCTTCTTTATAGTCAGTGGTGACCGAGCGACCAGAAACGCGTACGACCGTAGCGCCGGATTTCCGCTTCCACTCCGCGGTGAGCCCCTTGAAGCTCGTGGATGAACGAAGGTGATCTGCAAGTTCTCCCCATTGCTCGTGATCCGCATAAAGACTAAAGATGTGATGTCCGATAACATTTTCGGGAGCGGTCTCGCCGAGAAGCTCAAGAAATGCGGGATTAGCATCGAGAATTCTGCCGGTAGCATCACAACTGCAAATGCCGTACGGAGCATTCGTCACCAGCGATCGGAAGTTGGCCTCGGAGCGGCGCAACTCCTCCTGGGTAGCCCGCAAAGCGGCGTTCAGCCAACAGATCAGCATGGCAAGAAAGAAGAACAATGAGAGGCGAAGCAGAGCGATCCGCAACTGGTCGGGAGTGTGCTCGCCGACCAGAGAGAAATAAGCGCCAACCGTGAGGGCAAATGCTGTGGCAACGATGCCGGGTTTCCAGCCCCCGTACCAGGCGCTGACCATGACGGCGACGCCAAACAGCGCGAGACGGCTTTCCGAGACGTCCGCCAGAAGAATGGTGGGAATGAGTGCGAGGGCCGTACTGAGAACGGCGACGCCGTAGCGCAAGATGGGCGCACGGGCAAGTGGTATGCGGAGTAGGGGAAGGGTTACTCGCATGTCACTCATCCTAGTGCCAAAATGGGAAACACGGTAGTTACAAGGGTTCATTTGGTGTCAGCGAATTGCATGGCCAGCGATGTCCTTTTTGCCGGAGGAGAGTGCGTCTTGTTGGTAGATCAGTCATCGGTCAGATTCGCGGACGCTGCGCTCACTTCCGGCACTGTTACTAGATTCTCGGCGGCTCAGCACAGAGAGAACTCGGCAGAGTTCGCTAGCAAAAATCGACACCATGCTTGCATGTTGGCCTGTGAACCTACACACTAACGGGATTAAAACCTTCTTCTATGAATATTGGATTATTCGGCGGGACTTTTGATCCGGTGCATAAGGGGCACCTCGCGCTCGCTCGTGCTGCGATGGAGCGCTGCAAACTACACTACGTGCTTTTTGTGCCAGCAAACGTTCCTCCACACAAACAGGAAAGGCCGCTTGCGCCATTCATGCACCGGTTCGCGATGCTGGCCTTGGCCACAACAGGGGAGAAATGTTTTGTCCCTTCATTATTAGAAGCGCCCGAGGAGGGAGCAACCGGACGCAAAGAGAAGCCGAATTACACGATCGATACTGTCCGCAAACTGAAGCAGTCGCTCAAAGGAAGTGACCGCTTGTTCCTGCTAACCGGCATTGATGCCTTTGCTGATATTTCGAAATGGCACCAGGCCGAGCTGCTGTTTAAAGAATGCGCGTTCATCGTGGCGGGACGGCCGGGATATTTTCTCGCCGATGTGGCGAACGCTCTGCCAGAGAAGCTGCGTCCCCGAGCCGAGGTCACGCGGCCCTTTCAGAAACAGGCGGCATGCGGCGACCTGGTGCTGCCGGGAGTGACAATACACCTGCTCGAAGACTTGCATCAACCGGCTTCGGCGACGGCGATCCGCCAATCTGCTGCCGCAGGTAAGGCTTTGGGTCGCTTCCTGGATCCGTCCGTGGCTGACTACATCAAAAAGACCGAGCTCTACCGTTAGTTCGCGGAGAAAACGCCCGCAACAAGTTATGATGTTAAGGGCCGCTTATCGCGGCATAATTTCAACAAGGGCAGGCGTCCCAAACCGTCGAACTTGAGGAGAGGCATGGCTCAGAACCATTACGTGACGAAAACGAAGCGCCGAAACAAGAACAAGAACAGAAAGGATCCATCGGCAGCTACTATGGCCAAGCTGCGGCAGCGCGCTGCGGCGGATGCACCAAAATCGGGCAAGTAGCAACGAGTCCCAACCCGTTTGGAGCGATTACAATTGGGTTGCAATCGATGATCCGTCCTGCATGAAGAAGAACGAACTCAGAAAACAGATATCCGCTGCAATTCAAGCCTGCCTCGACAAGAAGGCCGAAGAGCTCAGCATTTTGGAAATGGAGAAAGGGTCGGGAGCGTTTACCGACTACTTTGTCCTGTGCAGCGGAACGAATCCGCGGCAGGTGCAGGCCATCGCCGACGAAGTCGAGTTAAAGCTGAAGCAGGCAGGGCTGCGGCCGACGCATACCGAGGGCTATACCCAGGCCGAGTGGGTGCTGATCGACTACGTGGACTTCGTGGTCCACGTTTTTTCGGAGAAGGCGCGCAAGTTCTATGATCTGGAGCGGCTGTGGAAGTCGGCGAAGCGGCTTGAGGCGTCGGATTTGAAAGCGACTCCGAAGAAGCGGAAGGCTGTCGCGAAGCCAACCGCGTCAAAGAAGAAGAGACGCGTCAAAGCGTAGTTTTTTGCGTCGTGTTCCACTCAGGGGCTTTCTGATTCCCTTTCTGTGAGACTCAGCCGTGAAACTCAAGATCGCATGGATCGGCAAGACGAAGGAACCTGCGATCTCCTCCCTTACGGACGAATATCTAAAGCGGATTTCGCGTTATGCGCAAGTAGAGGGAGTTCCTCTGCGAGACGAGGCAGACTTGCTCGCAAAGTTTTGGGGGGCGGCCAAAGGCGGCAGATCTACGCTCGTCCTGATGGATTCGCGCGGGAAAGAATTGTCCTCGGAGCAATTCGCAAAATTTCTTGGGGATTATCAGGATCGGAATCCGCTGCCTCTTGTGATTGCAATCGGAGGCGCAGATGGCTTCAGCGCAGAGGCGAAGTCCGCTGCACAGAACGTGATCTCACTCGGGAAGATGACACTGGCGCACGAACTGGCGCGCGTCGTTTTGCTTGAGCAGGTGTACCGGGCTTTCACGATCTTGAAGGGGCATCCGTACCATTCGGGGCATTGAAGCAATTGCACAATGCCGAGGTCCGAATACCGATTGAGTCTCACTGCTTTTTCTCAGGCATCCCTCCGACCAGGATCTTCAGCATCTCGACTGCTAGTTCGTTCGGATTCAGTCCGTCCATGTTTGTCAGGACGACCACGCCTGCCCGATTCTCCGGTGCGATCAGAAAGCTGGTGCTGGTGCCCTGCTGACCTCCATCGTGAGCAACGAATTTGATTCCATCTTTGTCGCCAATGCCGAATCCCAGACCGTACGAATCCTTCGAACCATCTGACGGTTTCAGTGGAGTCCACATTAGGTCCTGTGTGGAGCGCTTCAGCAGTTTGCCCGCGAGAATCGCGACTTCGAACTGCGCCATATCTTCGGCGGAAGACAGCCAGCCGCCGCCGGGGATCTTGTAGCTGGAATCGAGGAAGTCGGCATTCTGGACTGTGCCGTCCTTTGTCTTCGAGTAGAAATGCGTGCGGTACGGGATGATCTTGAAGCGATCGTCCGCCTGCGTCTGCGACATTCCCGCGGGAGTGAAAACATTTTCCCGGATGAATCCGGTGTATTTCTCGCCCGACGCTCCTTCGATCGCGCAGCCGACCAAAGTGTATCCCTGAGTCGAATAGTGGAAGTGAGAGCCGGGCTCCGCGATCAGAGGATCATTCTTGAAGAAATCGATGCCGCCCTGAATTGGGTTGTCGAAGTGCCTGGTATTGCCGATTTCGAATTCCTCCGGGCCTTCAGGCTTGTAGTGACGAATGCCGCCTAGATGTCCCATGAGTTCGCGGGTTGTGATCGGCTTAGATTTCTCCGGAAACCCGGAACAATACTTCTGAATTGGGGCGTCCAGATCCAGCTTGCCGCGTTCCCACAGTTCCATCGCTCCAACTGCCGTCAATGACTTCGAAATTGAGGCCAGCCGAAATAACGTGTGCTCGCTGGCCGGGACGTTGTTCTCCAAATCAGCGAAGCCGAAGCCGCTGGCCCATTCGTACTCGCCGTTCTCGACGACCGCGACGGAGACTCCCGGCACATGGCTCGACGACATGAACTTCGAAACAACAGTCTCGATTTGCTTCTGCTTATCAGCGGAGAGTGGATGGTCTTGACTCGGGGACAGCGAAGGGCAGAAGACAACAAGAAGGCAGAGAAATAGGCGCAATGTGGTTCTCCTGTGGCTCGAAGCCAAAAGAATTACCACAGAGGACACAGAGGATCACAGGGAAAACCACAAATTCGTTCTACTGCGTCACCGTTGCCTGGTAACTTACCGCTTGCCAGTGTCCCGTGCGGCGGACCCAGACGCGAGTGTAACGGTAGGGGCCACTGAAGTCTTCTCCAAGCTGATGCCCCTTGACGTCGGCGCGAGCCGTAACCACGGCCATCTCTCCAAAGACGCGCACAACCATATCGGAGACGTCGATGTTGTCATAGCGGAGTTGACCGCTTTTCCGAGCCGAAACCGTGTCCTGCTTTGTCGTTACCTGGCCCAGTGGAGTGATGGCGACATAATCTTCGGCCAAGGTGCGTTGGGAGAAGTCGGCGTCCCGACGAAGACTGGCTTCCTTTGCCTGACGTTCCATCTCGATGATCTCTTTGATCACGTTCTGATCACCGGAGTCCGTGATGGACTTCGGGCGCACTGCGGTGTGCTGTGCGGAGAAGGCGGGCAGGGCCGCGACTGCGGCTAACAGAAACACAAAAAACTTGTTACTCACAATGAGACCTCCGCGGTTTGCGAGGGGACAGAGATCCGCTTGACCGAGCTACGGAATTTTGGATGCAAGAGTTCCGTGGAAAAGTTCTCCACGCCAACAATTGTTTCCACTGAATCAACCCCATTCATCATGGAACCCGAAAACAAGACCCTGTAAGACAGCAGACCGGAGTCTGCGACCAGGCATTCGCCTTTTTCTATATAACGAACCGGGCGTTGGAATTGTTACAGCACCCGAGCTGTGGCTTATGAGAAAGCAAGTGCGGTTCCGACCGGCTTCGCACCTAAGTCGTTGATGCGGCAGAGTTGACCACTAGTGAAGGTTGTCCCTTGTGTACCAATTTGACCGTTTACTGTCCAGAATCGGACAGGCGGCTCGGAACAATGCTCCGGTTGAAGATTGGAGAGCTGATCCACCCAGCTAAGGGAGGTATCTAGTAGAATCGAGCGTCAGGTTACAGGAAGATGGCTGACGTCCGCCGCGGTCTCATCATCGTCAATACGGGACCCGGCAAGGGCAAGACAACCGCGGCCATGGGTACGGCCTTGCGGGCGGTTGGGCAGGGAATGCGGGTCCTCATGTTGCAGTTCTTGAAGGGCTCTTGGCATTACGGCGAACTCGATGCCGTGCAGGCCTTCGGCGACAAGTTCGTCATGAAGCAGATGGGACGAGGCTTCGTGAAGGTGGGAGCTGAGAAGCCCGACCCAGAAGATGTCCGGATGGTGGAAGAGGCATGGGCTGAAGCCGACCGGGCGATCCAGTCGGGACAGTGGGATTTGGTCGTGCTCGACGAGATCAACTATGCCATTAGCTACGGCATGTTAAATCCGGCACAAGTGGCTGAGAGCCTAAAGAAGAAGCCGGAAATGGTGCACGTAATCCTCACCGGCAGGAACGCGCATCCGACAATCGTCGAACTTGCCGACACCGTAACGGAAATGCGCCAGGTGAAGCACGCGTATGAAAAGGGCGTGATGGCGCAGAGAGGAATCGAATACTGATTTTGTAATTGTGAG
>Ga0335082_10000086_pt1 | contig 90323 bp, 73 predicted proteins | sample Lox_Sample_41_FD_206718 | JGI IMG/M metagenome (GOLD analysis project Ga0335082, IMG submission 206718) | Soil microbial communities from Loxahatchee National Wildlife Refuge, Florida, United States - Lox_Sample_4.1 | ecosystem: Environmental > Terrestrial > Soil > Wetlands | place: USA... | reverse complement strand
AACTGATTCAGCGTGAAATTTCCAGAGTCTTGGTCCTCAACCTCTCTGGCAACCCAAGCGGTGCTCACACACTGCCCAGGACATCTTTGTCCTTGACAGAGCCTTCGCTCTTATCGAGGCGCACCCCGCCAGTTTAATAGGGGATCCAAGACCCGTCGAATAAATGTCCCCGGAGATCGGGCCCACCCGCCCCCGTGCCGACTCTTTTCCGCACAAACTCATCATTCCAGATGAGATTGATGCTTCAAATAACGGTCTATGATGGCGTCTGCTGTGCGGTATGTCAGGGCCAAAATAGTAAGCGTAGGGTGCGCCGATGGGTTTTGAGGAATTGTTGATGCGCCCAAGATAAACAAATTCGGTACTTGCCAATGCTGCAAATAGGGGCTGACAACAGAATGCTCAGGCGAACTCCCCATGATCGTTCCTCCCTGAATGTGGGTGTATTGGTACCGGTTGGCGTCGTAGTTTTTCAATCCCTGAAACGAACTAACTTCCATTGCTCCCATTGCGCGGGCGATTTGGACAGCTTTAGACGTCATAAACTCGGCCATACTTCGCTCGTTCTCTCCCCAGTTGATCGTGAACCGCAACAGGGGGTCTCCGAAATGATCTTTGTAAGTTGGGTCTAGATCCATGTAATTGCTTTTATAGGCGAGATGTTCGCCGGAAAAACCAATGGAACCAGTTCGGTCGTAATACTCAATCGCGGTTTTCTTCCAGTCCGAGCCCCAACTAGTCTTCATGCTTGGCGGAACAATTCCGAAATTCGCAATGGGTCTGGAGCCCATGCTCATCGCCACCAAGTGTCCTCCACGCAAAAACGAGAGCTCACTGTGATCGAACAAGTCTGCATCGAAATCACTAATGCTGACACCAGCTGCGCCGGAGCCCATGAACCGATTTAATGGCTTTTCGAAAAACGCGGTTGCTGCGTTGAAAGAAACCTGATGGGTGAGGTTTCGCCCCACTGTACCCTTTCCGCTCTGAACGTCGTAAGGGTCGCCAATTTGGGAGAGGAGCAACAGTCGTGTGTTGTTGAGGGTCCATGACGCCAGAAAAACCAACTCTGCTGGTTGAAAAAGCTCTTCACCTTTTTCATCAAGATAGGTGACGCCTTGAGCTCGCGTTTTATTGCTGGGGCTGTCAACAATCACCCGGTGAACCGCTGCTCCGCTGCGAATGGAAATATTCTTTCTGCCATGGATTAGGGGGAGTAGGGTGTTAGTAGGTTGCGCTTTGGCGCCCACCATGCAACCGAATCGTTCACAAAATCCGCAATAGAGGCAGGCGGAACGCGAGATTCCGTCCGGATTCGTGTATGGTTGGCTCAGGTTGGCTGCTGGATTTGGATAGGGATGATAACCGAGTTCCTTGGCGGCATCGCCGAAGAGAACAGAAAAATAAGGAATTTTCGTGGGTGGGGTGGGGTACTCTGCACTCCGCCAGCCTTCGAAGAGATTCCCCCCAACGACCTTTCTTCCCTTGATGTTGCCTGCTTTCCCGGAAATCCCCAGCATGGCTTCCGCGCGGGCGTAGTAGGGTTCCATCTCGTCGTAGGTGATTCCCCAGTCCTGGATGGAGTGGTCAGCAGGTAGGCGCTTAATGCCGTACTTCTCCACGGTTTGTGAATAGAGTTGGAAACAATCGGGCACAAAGCGGGGACTTATCCCATTCCAGTGTTCGCCGGCGCCTCCAACGCCGGTGCCTGGAAGAAATGAACCGTACTGTCGCATGGGCACAGCCCGTTGGCTCGAGTCATGGCGAACAGTGACTGTCTCCCATGAGAGATCCTGCATCATGCTAAGGCGGACGGAGTAATCGAGTTCATCCATCGTACCCGGATAATCGGCCGACTCCCGGTGCTTTCCGCGCTCCAGGACGAGTACTGATAGGCCGGAACGAAGGCCAAGTTCTTTGGCCATGAGCAGGCCGGTCCAACCCCCGCCTACGATGACCGCATCAACTGAGGGCAGAGTTTTCATTCCTCGTCCTCCATCGGACGAAAGATGTGGTGGTTCATGGAAGTCTCGCGCAAGCTGACTGATTTGGGCCGAAATGCCTGACCAAAGTGTTTATCAACGTCAGCATAGTTGCTCATCCGCGGTCCGGGATAACCGATAAGCTGCCAACCGATCATATCGACATTCCCGCCGTGGACAGGATCGCAAAACATACCCTCGATGGTGTTCCGGCGCAGGAGCGAGAAGAAGGAAGTAGTTTGGATTTCCCTCAGCTTATTGTCTTGCTCAGAGACCGGCATTTGATGGAAACCAATCAAGTCTTTCAGCCCCTCGCGATACATGTGCCGTGGTGTGGCTTTGCCTTGGTAGCCAAATTCTGCTGGAGCCTCCTCTAGAAAAGGTTCATGGGTGTAGCGATAACGATCGCGGCCCCAAGGCCCGGCTAACTGTCTATCGATGTAGATAGCGACCCCGGCTTCCTGCGCTCCGGGGCCGGTTTCATCGCTGGGAAAAATTCGCGACGCCGCGGCTGCGACAATGAGGGCTTCAGATTGCGTCAAGTATCGAAGCCGAATACGAACCGATTGTGGTGACCGAGGGAAGAGCCGAAAAGGTTTGCGATCAAGCGTGAAGACAAGCAGGCCTCCAACACTGGTCGAAAATAGAGTAAGGAACTCACGACGTCGCATGGTGCAGCAGCATACCAAAACATGCGAATACTGTCGTTAGCAGATTTCAATTGAGTCGGCGTTTGTTGACGCATATGACATAGCGGAGTCATCAGGGACGAAGCCGGGTGCCCCGGACATCCGTAGCAGTTCTGTCGAGGGATCTTACTTTGATCGCCAGGGACAGGGCCCACACATCGCAAAGGACGCGATGTGTGGGGCACCCCGAGTTCGTTTCATCATCAATGGTTTCCACGCTCCGGTCTTTTCACCTTCGACACGTTTCGCTGTTGCTGCTTTCACGCTGCACATCCCCTCACCCTAGGAACCCGGTTTCATATGAACGGCGGGTGCCCCACTCATTCGCGTTCTGTGCGAATGAGTGGGCTTTTTCGTCACAAACTGACTGAGAGCGCCGTCACAGTCAATCCTTAAATTTCCTTCTACTCTAGTCGCGTGACTCGCGGACTCCATCGCTACTATGGCGCCCAGCATCTTCACTTCATCACGTGCAGCTGCTATCGGCGCCTGAAGATTCTGGGCTTCCCTGATCGCCGCGACCTATTTCTGAAAATCCTGGAGGAGGCGCGCTGCAAATATCGATTCGCTGTCCACGGGTACGTCGTGATGCCGGAACACTTTCACCTGCTCATCACCGAACCTGAGATCGGCGATCCTTCGGTCGTCATGAAAGTCGTGAAAGAGCGTTTTTCCAGACAGCTGCATTCGCAGAATGCCTTCCGAGACGCCCCGCCAATGCTCGTCTGGCAGAAGCGCTTTTACGATTTCAATGTGTGGAGCGAGCGCAAGCGGACGGAGAAAGTGAACTACATACACAACAATCCGGTAGAGCGTGGATTGGTGGAGAGTCCGGAAGATTGGAAGTGGAGTAGTTTCCGGGCGTATCGGTATGGGGAAGTCGGACCGGTGAGGGTGAAGTTTCAGGAATGGGGGTTGGAGGTTAAGGCGTGTCCGGTTCAGAGTTTTGGTAGGGTCTGAGAGGCCAGCCCACAGAACGAAAGGCACGTTGTGTGGGGCACCCGGATGAGGATCGGGTGCCCCCGCGCATTTACATGGCGCGATATTCGAGCACGAACTTGATCGACTTCTTCGCAGGGACGACGCCGGTGCCGCCATTCGGGATCCACATGTACATGACGGCCTCGTCACCGTTGGTTGGATTGATCACATCGTTGTTGGTGAAGTTGCAGGGGTCAACATCGCCGGCCGGGACGTTGAAGCCAAAGTAATTGTGTGGCGATGCAAGCGCATGCACCAGCAAGCCATGATTGGGGAAGTTTTCGTTCAGGGACAGGAATCCGAAAGCTGAATTGGAAATCCCCTGGAAGAAGTTGTCGGCCGAGATTTCATCGGCGTCGATATCGACATAGCGCGTGATTTCCACAAAGCGGGTGACAGCCGTATTGTTCTTCAGGGTGATTTGCGCTTTCACATATTCGTCCATCGTATTTCTGGTGAAGGTCTGGGTGATCGTCCAGATTCCGTCCGCGGTGTTGCGTGTAATGGTCAGGGGCAGTTTGTTATTGGCGCCGCCGGCGGTGATCACTCCGGGCAACCAATTTCCGCTGTCCCGAGTGCCGACATCGAAGTAGCTGGTTTCAGTCGCGGTTTCGTCGCAGATGCCATAGCCTTCAGTGAAGATCTGGTTGAAGCCGTCGGGGAACTCGAAGTCCTCGATGTTGCCGTTTTGCGTGACGCAGAACTTGGGCAGGGCGTTGTCGAAGGTGACGGCGCAGTCGGTAGTGTTGGGACGGATCTTAAGGGCGGTGCCGGCTCCGGTCGCGACCTGGGCTTGCGTCTGGGTACGGGCATGAGTGAGGGCCTGGAGGTGGCGCAGGGTCTGGGCTTGCGTCACGGCGGAGATTGCCAGGAGTAGGACGGGCAAGAGAAAAGCAGGCTTAAAACGCATCTGGATATTCCTCGTAGCAGAAGAGTAGGCAACGTCGCGTTAAGGGACGTCGTGGGACGGAACGGCCGGTTGCCTCCATAGAGGTAATCGGGATTGAGGAGAAGATCACGCCATCGGGGGTGTAGAATTTCGTAGGCACCAAATCAGCCCGACTACTGAATCTCCCAGACCCGAAAGGATTATTTCCATGGCTACGCTTGAAGCTCCGCCGCGCCCGCGAGTCCGCCTGCATGATGGCCCGTTTGTCACTGAGACGTTTTTTGATTTCAGCCGCGAAGACAATGCGCGCAAAATGCGCGCGGCCATCGAAAAAGTCCGCGGACAGCTGGGCCGCGAGTATGACCTGATCATTGGCGGCAAGCGCGTGAAGACGACCGACAAGATTCGCTCGCTCAATCCGGCGAAGCCGTCGCAGGTGGTCGGCGTGCATCAGAAGGCGGGCAAAGAGCACGTGGAGCCGGCGATGACGGCCGCGCTCAAGGCCTTTGAGACGTGGAAGTATACGACCGTCGAAGAACGCGCGTCGCTGGTGTTCCGCGTGGGCGACGCGATGCGCGAGCGCAAGATGGAGTTCATGGCGTGGCTGGTGTTCGAGGTCTCGAAGAACTGGGCCGAGGCCGACGCCGATATTTCCGAGACGATCGACTTCTGCGAGTTCTACGGGCGGGAGGCGCTGCGGTTCGCGAAAGCCGAGACGCCGATCCAGCTGCCGGGCGAGCGCGACACGCTGACGTATGTCCCGCTGGGCGTGGGCGCGGTGATTCCGCCGTGGAACTTTCCGTGCGCGATTATGGCGGGGATGACGCTGGCGTCGATTGTGTGCGGGAATGCGGTGGTGCTGAAGCCGTCGAGCGACTCGCCGACGATTGCGGCGAAGTTTGTCGAGCTGCTGGAAGAGTGCGGGATGCCGGAGGGCGTGGTCAACTTCTGTCCGGGGGGTGGGGCGACGTTTGGCGATGCGGTGGTGGCGCATCCGAAGACGCGATATGTGGCGTTTACCGGGTCGAGAGAGGTGGGGCTGCATATTAATCAGTCGGCGGCGAAGCAGCAGCCGGGACAGATGTGGATCAAGCGGACGATTCTCGAGATGGGCGGCAAGGACGCGATCATCGTGGATGCGGATGCGGATCTGGATTCGGCGGTGGAGGGCGTGGCGCAGGCGGCGTTCGGATTCCAGGGACAGAAATGTTCGGCGTGCTCGCGGGCGATTATCGATGAGCGGATTTATGACAAGTTCCTGGAGAAGCTGAAGGCGCGGGTGGAACGGATTCAGGTGGGCGATCCGGCGGAGAACGCGAATATGGCGGCCGTGATCAACGAAGGCTCGATGAAAGATATTTTGAACTACATCGAGATCGGACGGAAAGACGGGCGGGTGATTACGGGCGGGGCGCGGGCTACGGAGGCGGGCGAAGGATATTTCATTCAGCCGACGGTGATTGCGGATGTTCCGCCGAAGTCTCGGCTGGAGCAGGAGGAAGTGTTTGGGCCGGTGCTGGCGGTGATCAAGGCGCGCAATTACGATCATGCGCTGGAGATCGCGAATGACACGGAGTTTGGGCTGACGGGCGCGGTGTATTCGTCGTCGCGCGAAAAGCTGGACCGGGCGGTGCGCGAGTTCCATGTCGGCAATTTGTATTTGAACCGCAAGTGCACGGGCGCGATGGTCGGGGCGCATCCGTTTGGCGGGTTCAATATGTCGGGGACAGATTCCAAGTCGGGCGGGCCGGATTATCTGTATTTGTTTTCACAGGCGAAGAGCGTGGGAGAGAAAATCAGTCGGTAGTTGGTGGCTGGTTTCTCGTTTCTCGTTTCTCGTTTCTAGTGCTCGTCAACGAATCGGGCAGCAGGGCGAGACTGACAACGAAACTAGAAACCAGAAACGAGAAACTGGTTATTTGACATCGCCGTTCAAATACATTTCTGCAACGCGATCGGTGATTGGTTCCGGTTCGGCGTCGGCCTGGTTGATCAGCACGACCACCGTGAGCTTGTCGTCGACGTAGCGTGAGATGTGCGTCCTGAAGCCTTGCCACGAGCCGCCGTGCTCGATGCATTTGTGGCCCTTCTTGGTCCCGATGTCCCAGCCGAAGCCGTAGCTGCCGGAATTCGGCTGTCCATTCTTGAGCTTTACGACCGTCCACATCTGATCGAGGCTGGAGCGCTTGAGGAGTTTCTCGGTGTAGAGCGCGGCGTCCCATTTCGCGAGATCGAGGATGGAGAAGTAGAGGCTGCCGTCGGCGGTGGTGTTGATCATGGGGGCAACCCACTCCTGGTTTTTCAACTCGCCCTTCACCAGGCGATATCCGGCGGCGCGATTGGCGATGATGTCAGCTTCACTGATGATGCGGGTGGTAGTCATGCCGAGAGGCCGGAAGATGCGCTGTTGCAGGAAGTCTCCGTAGAACTCGCGCGTGACTTTGTGAATGAGCAGGCCGAGCGTGAGATAGCCGAGATTGGCGTAGCTCCACTTCGTGCCTGGTTCGTAGGCGAGAGGAATGCCCTCGACGATTTTGAGTAGTTCGGCTTCGGTGTAGTCTTTGCGGAAGTTGAAGCTGTTGGGATAGTCGGTGAAGCCAGCGGTGTGGCTGAGGAGTTCGCGGACCGTGACTTTGGTCCAGGATGCGGGAGCGTCGGGGAAGAACCTGGTGAGCGGATCTTCGAGGCTGACCTTACCTTGCTCCACCAGTATCATGACCGCGGTTGCGGTGAATTGCTTTCCGACGGAGCCGGACTGGAAGACGGTTTCCGGCTTCACCGGGACCTGCAATTCGACGTTGGAAAAACCATATCCTTGTGCGCGGACGGGTTTGCCGTTGCGCGAGACAAGCAGGGCCAATCCCGGAATGTGCTGCTTTTGCATCTCGCCCCTGACATAGTCGTCTACTGCATCTGAAGTTTGGGCGACTCCCAGTTGGTTCGCTGCCAGTAACACGAAAAAGGCGAACAAGACTGTCCAACGCAGTTTCATGAAGAACCCCATGGTCGAGAACCGGAATGCACGCAAACGAGAGATAGTACTCCTGAGTTCTGCAACGTGCTCAGAAATCAGGGAGCGCACAAGAGACCCACTCCTTTCGTGATCGCCGGATAGGGCTCGCGTCACAGAGATTTGCATCGCCTCGCGTCAGAATCGTGGCTGAGGAGAGAATCCGTGTTGCGGCTCGATTACTTGTCGTGTGTTTTGACGGTGTTATCGACGATTCTGGTGGGAAGAAGGCAGTGGGAAGGCTGGATTCTGGCGGCCATCAATAGCGTCATCATCTGTATTGTTGCGGTGCGAACCGCGCAGACCGGATTCATTCCCGCCAATCTGTTCTGTATTGTCCTCTACGGGATCAACCTGCGTTCCTGGCGCAAGCAAAGCATCTGTGCCGAAGTCGTGGGGACCGATCAGAAGAACATCTTCTTGAAGCGCTCATGACGCTGTTGTGCAGCCGCCATCAGCGTGGCGAATTCGGGATCTCCCCGAAGGCTGGCGAGGAGTGGGTCGCTCGCGAAATACGGGTAAGCAAAGAATCCTGTATCAACACTGAGGCGAAGGACACGTAGCGCTGCCGCGCGGTCTCCAAGCACAGCGTAGGCTTGCGCGACTTTATAGATGGCTTCGGAATCGCCGACTCCCCGTTCCCGGATTTTCTGCTCAGCGGCGCGCAAAATATCGAGCCCATTGGCGCTCTGATTTCCGATCGCATATCGCAACGCCTCGCCCACCTGGACCTGAAGCAGCGAAGGATCGAGTTGGTAGGCGCGGTCGAAATCGCGCGCCGCGTCGTCGAAGTTCTTCTTGTGATACTCGGCAAACCCACGGTAGAAGACGATGAAGGCGCTCTCGTCGGTTTTGGGCAGGCTTGCAAGAAAGCGGTCGTACTCGCCGAGATAGAGATAGGCATTCAGCGCCGAGCTGTTCAATTTGACGCCAGGATCGAGTTCACGCGCCTTTTCGCATTCGGCCACCGACTCATTCAACATGCCGGCGAAGCGATACGCGTATCCGAGTTCCCAGTGGACTTCCGCATGGCTGGGATTGGTCTGGAGGGCCTTGCGCAACAGTGGGACGGCGTCTTCCACGCGTCCGGTATCGGTGAGCCAGTTTGCAGTGTAAACACTGGCCTCCAACTGTTTCGGTTGCAAAGCCAGCGCCTTTTCAAACGCGGCTTGCGCCTTACGGTAATCTTCGCGGCCGCCAAACTCAAACGAAGCGCTGGCGTTGTGGGAGCGGCCCAGATAAGCCCAAGTCAGGGCATGATTTGGATCCAGTTCGGCGGATTTGTCCAGCATTTTTGCTGCGGTCGCGAAGTCGTTCCGAGAGTACAAGTCCACGCCGCGCAGATAATACTCATAGCCGAGCGCGTCCATCGGCCGATCGGGCTTGAGCTGTTCTGCTTCTGATGGGGACAGGCGCAGCTCCAGACCTTTAACAATCTGCTGTGCGACCTGTTCGTGTACGGTGAGCAACTTGTCGTACTTCAAGTCAAAAGCGCCATTCCAGAGAATGCTCTGGCTGGGAGCATCCACGAGCTGGCAGGTGATTCGCAAATCCTGACCGTCACGGATAAAGGCGCCGGTGAGGAGCGTGTCGACGTTCAGATCGGCAGCCGCTTTCGGGATGTCAATTCCTTTGTCGCGGTACTTCGCAATCGCGTAGGAAGGGCGGACCCGCAGCGACTGCACATAACCCAGTTTCGTGATGACAGCGTCGGCGAGAGAGTAGCCGAGGAAATCACTGTCGGGATCCTGCCGAAGGTTCTGAAACGGCAGAATCGCCAGCCGCCGTGGAGGCACCGGGCGGCGGGCACGCTCGCGAAGGAAGAAGATCACCAGGCCGGCCGCAAGGATGAGCAGGGCAGTTGCGGCAAGCCAGGCGATACGAGTACGAAGCAGGGAAGTGGCGTTGGGTCGCGGAGCAGGCGTCACCCGGAGGCCGACTTCTTCCGATCGTGGCGGTTGTTCCTCTGAACGGGAGACGATTCGGATTGGAGACTTCCGGTCGCTTTCTTCCAGGAGTTCGGTCACTTCCACAACAAAGCGATAGCCACGCTTGGGAACCGTTTCGATGTACTCGCCGCCATCCGGCCGGTTCCCGAGAGCCTTCCGGAGGGCGGAAATGTTGACGGTCAGGTTGGCCTCTTCCACAAAACTATTGGGCCAGATGCGGCCCATCAGCTCTTCCTTGGAGAGGAGGCGGCCGTGGCTTTGAATCAGGACGAGAAGGATGTCAAACGCCTTGGGAGTGAGGGGAATAGGCTTACCCGCGCGCAGAAGAAGGTGCTCTACGGGATCAAACCGAAATTCGCCAAACTCGAATAAGACCTTTGTTTCCATCCGAATAGCAATCTTTGGGAAAAACTTGGGAATCCCTTGCGATTTCTTATCAGGCGATTAAAGACCCGGCCACCGGTTTCACCCTAGTTTGGTCCCTGCAGACGAGCAGCGTTTCCGATGAGGTTCTCAGGATTGTAGAGCAACCTCGGGATTGCAGCAACAGGATGGGTGGTGCTCATCCATTCGCTGCCTCCGCCCTGAGCGGAGATCCACACAACCCAAAAAGAACAACCCAGCAAAGTTAAGGAGAAATTCACACCATGCGCAGTTTCGCAATCAAGATGTTTGTGGCCGTGATGGCCGCAGCAGCCCTAACCAGCCTCGCGGCGGCTCAGGCAGACACGATCAGCTTCGACCTGCATGCCGACCCGGCCATCGTCAGCTGCTTGAGCGCAGATGGCGGTCCGGTCCCGACCGCCCACGTCACGGTAAAGCGTGGCAAGCTGAATGACACATTGACGATCGAAGGCGACAATTTCCGTCCGCATCTTGCCTTTGATATGTTCACGGTCCAGCGCAGCAAGTTTCTGGCAAACGGCAACGCGGATCCCAACTTCCACGGCAGTTTTGGTCTGGCCTGATACCAGAGTGATCTACAGGCGAACGGTCTCGGTCATTTCAAGACAACCGTCAAAACTATTCTGCTCGACCAGATCTTCGGCTTCGATCCGGATGTTGCCCTGAATCCGACCAATACATTTCATGTCGGATTCTGGTTCAACAATCCCGCCGACGCCGCCCAGAACGGCTGCAACTTTGACGTAACCAAGCCGACGCCGTTCAACGGAGAACACAAGGCCGGTCCGCTGGCGATGATCAGCCTGCCGGATGCGGACTCGAAACTGGGTCCACTGTGCACCGACCCGAATAACGACGGCACCTGCAATCCGTAAGTCGAAAACTGCAGTAGGCTAGAGGAGCGGACTCTGTCCGCTCCTTTTCTTACTACGGATAAGTTCCCCAGAGTCGTCCCGAGTCGTGTTATAGTGCGGGCCTATGTCGGGGAAGGGCGTGTTACTCGGAACGATGTCATGCCTGATACTGTGCCTGTCCTTGTTCCTGTTCCATGCGGGCGCCGAAGATCGAGAACCCGCGCCGCGTTTCCGCGCGAAGAGCCTTGAAGGCGAACAGTTCACCAATGCGTCTGTGAAGGGAAAAGTTGTTCTCTTTCAGTTCTGGACGACGTGGTGTCCGTATTGCAAAAGTGAAGAAAACCTAGTCAACGACGTCACCGCCGAGTTCGCCGACCAAGGGCTGATTGTGCTGGCGGTCGATGTGGCTGAATCGAAGAAGAAAGTTCTGCAGTACTTGAAAGAACATCCTCGTAAGTGCCGTATCGTCCTTACGGAAGATACCAACCTGGCGGCGATGTACCAGGCGAACTCCTATCCGATATATGTTGTTGTCGACCGGGATGGCAACATCGTGGATACGCAACGCGGAGCCGGCGGGGAACGGTCTCTGCGGCGCATGCTGGAACAAGCCGGCTTGGAGTCCAAGGACTCCGAGTGAACTAACGCCGAATTGCTCCAATCCCGGGTCCGATTGAAGCGTGCGTAACCAGCAGTTGGATCGCGACGTCGCCCTCAAAACTCTTCCAAAGCCGGCATTGCTGAGCGATGCGGCGCGCCGCTCGCCTAAGATGGTCGTGCCAAGAAATAGGGGTGAAAGATTAAAGACCGGCCCCGCCCGGAGCCGGTCAGTCGAGTGTGCAGTTGAGTTCTTAGAAGGGGCGATAACCCACGTTCGCGGTCACCGAAGCCTTAGGCCCTACGGATGCCTCATAGATGATGGCAACAGAACCATCGACCTGGACCAACGGTGCGGGAGGAAAGACCGCAAAAGGATTGCACGGAAACGGCCCCACAGAAGTATTCTGTGCCAGTGCCTGGTGCGTGGGGTGCGAGAGGCCGACGTTTTGCAGCATGAGGCCGTGCGCCTCGGCGTTCTCGTTGGGTGCAGAAACCGAATTCCATGCCGAGGCGCTTTCCACCGTCGCATCCAGGTTGTTGGTTTGGTCACCATCGATATCCGTGTCGGCATAGCGCAGGAGAAGTGCAAATCTGGGCACGGACGTGTTGTTCTTCAGCGCCATGGTGTCTTTGACCATGGGGGTGTTGCCACCCATGAGGGAGATGGTCTGGGTGAGTGTCCAAATTCCGTCGCCGGTAGTGCGCGCGATCTTGACCGACTTGGCCGTGTGGGATAAGACGGTAGGCAGTTCCCACGAGCCGCTCTCGCCGGCGGAGCCGTAGTCGTCGTAGTTCGCGTTGGCTGTCTCATCGCAGATCGCGTAACCTTCACGGTCATCAGGAACCATGAAGTGTCCCTCCGGACTTTCCAGGCCAAGGATATTTCCAGCACTAGTGACGCAGTATCGCAGGAAGGTATTGGCAGTTCCAGTGCTGAAGGTGAACTGGCAGGCTGTGCTTGACAAAGGGGCATCGGGGTTTGTTTTGTTTGCGGGCGCATCGGCCGCAAAACAGAGAGAGGAAAAGGCAATTGCGGCAAGAGCAAGGACCGATCTCTTCACAAGTGTGTCTCCTAGTGTGGGGTTCTGATTAAAGGCGCTTTGGCAGCCACTTCGGAGCGCTTCGGCGGTGCACCGTCACGCTGCGAAGCTGGGTGATAGCGCCTTACCAGGGATATCGGGAATCAATGCAAAAAGACGACAGGGGGTGACGCAGGTCTCTCCGCTTGGATTCGCGGATTGAGTTCCATGATGATGGATGGGAAGGCGCGGCTACACCAACCACGAGCCGGCTGCAAGAACTCGTGCCCGGAGACGGCGACGATCACCGGATTGAAAGACTCGCCACGGGCATCGATTTCAGTGTGTTCAGTTCGTTGACGAGTTCGTGCCAAGCCTTCGGGTTCCGCTTGGTTGCAAACGGCTTCTCGAGATCGGCGTAATATGTGAGGAGGTCACGACGCAGAGCCTCGGAGATGGATTTGCCGCTCGTTTTCTCGACCAACTCGGCATAGGTATCGTCAGACAGTCTGTAAGTGGCAGCGGTTGTGACGGATCCGGTATCGAGGTTTTCGTTGGCCAGTTCGAGCTTGCCTTCCTGTCGTGCCTGCAGCAGCGATCGATAATGTTCCAATGTCAGGTTGACGCTGCTCATATACAGCTGTTCTACAGCTGGGGTTGGGGGATGGAATGCCAAGCCGCTGAAGGGGCCGACTTTTGGAATGATGCTCAAGAAAAATGCCTTGACGCGAGCGCCGACGCCCGGCTTTTCATACATGTTCCCCCAGTCCTTGCGGTACTCCGAATTTGACATGTGGTAGATGAACTGTGTCTTGGTCTCATTGGGATGGCTGTTCTGAATCTCATCTTTTTTGAGATGCCATGCCACTTTGGTCATCTTTGGAATGACACTCGAGGCGGCATGGCGATAACTGGCGATGGCTAAATCCACCGAGGAAAAAACACTCGACATCTCGAGCGAGTAGGTTTTTGCAAACGCTCTTTCGAGGACCGGCTTTGAAACCTCAAAGCCGACAAAGTCATGATAGGCGTGGGGTGCGTAGTTTCCTTCGGCAACCTGATCAACATCAAAACCGTACTCTACCTTCATGTGTGCGGAAGGATTCGCCCGATAGGTTACGAAAAGGCCATATTTCACAGCGAGCCGGGGATACAGAATTGCCACCGCTCGATTGGTCGCAAACTCATGGCCAGAAGTATCGGCGGCATAATGCGAAAGAGCACCCAGTGCGAATGCATATTCATTGAGATTGCTCGATTCGCTGATGAGCGCCAAAACAAAATCACCGCTTCGCACGTAATGCGTGAGATCACTGAAGAAACGATTGCCGAAGGGGTAGTAGCCCAGATCCTGGATGATGGCACCCCCATAGGCGTAGGCGTGGGCTTGGAGCAATTCCGACTCCGTCGCGCTGGGAAAGCGGCTTAAGAGGGCGGGCTTGATGCCGTCCTTCCACGCCGCGTCGATAATGGCTTCGTGGGTGAGAACGGAGTATGCGGCGCAATCCGGCGGGCAGGATAGCAACGACAGAAGCCCGACAACAGCGCAGCACCATGAGAACAATATGGATGGACGTTGAACCAGCATTGTGTCTTCGCGCGACCTCTTTTTTCGCCTTTGTCGGTTTCGTCTCATGGCTCCTACAACTAGAGCATGAGCGCGGGAACAATTGCCTGGCACCAAGCTTAGGAGAATCTTATCTGGTGGCCACTGGAATAAGTTGCAGTGTTATCCTTCTCCCTAAAAACGGGTTCTTGCCGCAAGGCGCTGGGCTCGGGCTCACTTGACGCTATCAGGCGCGAGCACTCATGGACTGCTGGTCAATGAGTGCTTGGCGGCCAATTGCACATCCGAGCCCCGCCCTAAGACTTACGCATGTCCGTGATGTGCTACAGAACCCCGGTAGGATCACTCAGGTAGAGCACCCGAATTCCCCACGGCTGCATCTCCGGAGGCTTGCACACAATTCCCGGATACTTCTTCGTGAACTCCTGGCGCTGGATGTGCTCCCACCACGCGTCCGCATCCCCGAACGGTCAGACTCATCATGAAATTGCCAGCGTGCGCTGCGACGTAGAAGGTCTGCAGGAGGAAGCGGAAAGAGCCGATCTGAAGCTCTGCAATCTGCTCGTTGTTCCAATTGATGGTGAATCCGAGATCGGCATAGAACTTCCTGGAGAAGTCGGGGTCTTTGGCAGGCACGAACGGCTTCATATCCGTCACGGGACTCGGATGCATTGGGGCGTTTCCTAAGGTCGCCAAGATTCTAACGCAGCCGCCAGTAGAATGTGGTTCAGGGGCGATGACACTCGATTACGTGCCGCGCAGAATGCGACTTCAGGATGCTTGCACGATCTCTCGCAGAAAATCCATTTGCATTCGGCGCCTGATTCGGGGGAGAATGTGCGGCGCACGGGCCCTTGGGAGAACGCGGCTCTTCAGGTAGTGCGGCCGCCAGTGGGGAACCATGGAGATCCGGTCGCACGACATTCTACTCGTGGGAGGCGGAGGCGCGGGTCTGCGCGCCGCCATCGCCGCGGCCGAAGTCAATCCCAAACTTTCCATTGCGGTTGTGTCGAAGGTGTATCCCATGCGCAGCCACACCGTTTCGGCGGAAGGCGGCGCTGCGGGAGTGGCCAAGCCGGACGACTCGCTGGACGAGCACTGCTACGACACCATCTCGGGCGGCGACTGGATGTGCGATCAGGATGCCGTCGAAGCTTTCGTCAAGGAAGCCCCGCTGGAACTGCTGCAGTTAGAGCGCTGGGGATGCCCTTGGAATCGCGAGCCCGACGGGCACATCGCTGTCCGCGCTTTCGGCGGCATGAAGAAGAAGCGCACCTGGTTCGCCGCCGACAAGACCGGCTTCCACATGCTGCACACGCTGTTTCAGACCACGCTGAAATATCAGCCGATCGCCCGCTATGACGAATGCTTCGTGACGAAGCTGCTGGTTGACGACGGACGCGTGCAGGGCGTGGTGGCCATCGAAATCATGACGGGGCGGATCTTCGCGATCACCGCGAAGGCCGTGATCGTCTGCACCGGAGGATGCGGACGAGTGTTCCCGTTCACGACCAATGCCGCGATCAAGTCGGGCGACGGCATGGCGCTCGCACAACGGGCCGGGGCACCGCTCAAGGACATGGAGTTTGTGCAATACCATCCGACCGGTCTGCCGTTCACAGGCATCCTAATCACCGAGGCGGCGCGCTCCGAGGGTGGATATCTGCTGAACAAGGATGGCTACCGCTACCTGCAGGACTACAACCTGGGCAAGCCGCAAGCCAAGCCGGTGCTGCGCTCGATGGAACTCGGGCCGCGCGATCGTCTCTCGCAGGCCTTCGTGAAAGAGGATCAGAAGGGACGCACGCTTCAGACGGAGTACGGTTCGGTGGTCCATCTCGACCTGCGGCATATGGGGGAAAAGTTCATCAATGCCCGGTTGCCCTTCGTTCGCGAGTTATGCGTCAAGTATCAGAATCTCGATCCGGTGACGCAGCTGATTCCGGTTCGTCCGGTGGTTCACTACATGATGGGGGGGGTGAGCACGGACATCAGCGGAGCCACTCCGTTGGCGGGTTTGTATGCGGCCGGGGAGGTGGCGTGTGTGAGCATCAACGGCGCGAATCGGCTGGGGTCCAACTCGCTTCCCGAGTGCCTGGTGTTCGGCGCACGGGCGGGGCGCTTGGCGGCGGAGTTTGCGAGCACGCAGAAACCGGTTGATGGCGCTGTTCTGGGCCAGGCCACGGACGAGCAAGATCGAATCGAAGAACAGTATCTGCGCAAGTCCGGAGGAAAAGAGCGCATCGCCACGGTGCGCGAGGAGATGCAGAAGGCGGTCGAGGACGGAGCTGGAATCTATCGCGAGCAATCGTCTCTCGTCCTGGCCGCCAACAAGCTGCGCGAGCTGCAGGACCGCTACCGCAATATCTCGCTCGACGACCACGGACGCACGTTCAACACCGAGCTGGTCGCCGCGCTTGAGCTGGGATGCATGCTCGATGTGGCGCAATCGATCGTGGAGTGCGCGCTGCACCGCACCGAATCGCGCGGCGCGCATCAGCGCACCGATTTCCCGGAGCGCGACGACAAGAAGTTTCTGGCGCACTCGATGGTAAGTCGCTGCGCTGACGGTTCCTTGCAAGTGGATTATTCGCCGGTGAAAATCACGCGGTGGCCTCCGGGGGAACGTGTATACGGGCAGGAAGAGGCGCCGGACAAGGCAGTCAAAGCGAGCTGACATGGCAGACAAGATCGTCCTCGAAATAGCGCGCTACGCTCCTGAGCGGGACGAAGCGCCGTCATTCCAAAGCTTCGAAGTCCCGTTCCGTAAGGAATGGGTTGTGCTCGACGCGCTCAACCACATCAAGGACAAGGTTGACGGCACGCTGACCTATCGCTGGTCGTGCAGGATGGGGATTTGCGGCAGTTGCGGCATGATGGTCAACGGCGAGCCCAAGCTGACGTGCGCTACGTTTCTGTCTGCGTATGGAAATGGCGCCAAAGTGCGCTTGGAGCCACTGCGCTATTTTCCGGTAGTGCGCGATCTCGTCACCGCCCTCAGCGACTTTCTGGTGAAGCTGCAGAAGGTCAAACCGTGGCTGATCCGCAAGGATGAGCCTCCGCTAAGCGCCGGCGAATTCCTGCAGACGCCGGAACAACTTGATCTCTACAAACAGTTCAGCATGTGTATCAACTGCACGCTGTGCTATGCGGCGTGTCCGGTGGTGGGACTGGAGCCCACGTTTGTCGGACCCGCGGCGCTGGCGCTTGCGCAGAGGTACAACTTGGACAATCGTGATCAGGGAGCGGCAGAAAGGCTAGGATTGCTGGCGCATCCCGATGGAATCTGGGGATGCACGTTTGTGGGCGAATGCACGCGCGTCTGTCCCAAACATGTCGATCCGGCTGGCGCGATCCAGCAGTACAAGCTCAAAGCTGCGCTCGAATGGGTGAAGTCATTCGTGTTGCCGCGCGGACACGATGCCGCCACCAAGGGGGCCGCATGACGGAGCGGACACCTTCGTACACTGAGTTTCATCCCCGCTGGTATCGGGAGCGCGTTTCGACGTACTGGTGGATGGGTTCGTGGCGCTACCTGAAGTTCATCTTGCGCGAGTTGAGCAGCGTCGCGGTGGCGTGGTCGGTCGTCATGACTCTGTTTCTGCTGCGCGCGCTACTGCGCGGACCCGAAGCGTACGCGCGCTTCACACATCGCATGCAGTCTCCAGGGTTGATTGTGCTGAATATTGTCGCTTTCTGCTTCCTGCTGCTGCATACGATCACCTGGTTCAACCTCGCGCCGCGCGCGATGGCGGTGCGCGTCGGTGGGAAGCGAGTGCCGGAGTTTCTCGTTGCCGCGCCGAATTACGTTTTGTGGATCGTTGCGTCGATTGTCGTGGGGTGGTTCATCCTGAGGACGTCATGAGCAAACCTTCGAACGAAGGCTTTTTCTGGCTGCTGTTCAGCGCGGGCGGAGTGGTGGCGGCGGTGTTCATCCCGATTCATCTGTTCCTGTTCGGGATCGCGTTTCCGATGGGATGGCTTTCGCAACCGAGCTATGAGCACTTGCTCGCGTTGGCGCAGTCGCCGCTGGCCAAGCTCTATCTTTTTGTGTTGTGCTCGTTGCCGCTGTTTCACTGGGCACATCGTTTCCGCTTCACTCTCTATGACGGATTGCAGGTGAAACATCTGAACGAAGTGATTTTCGCGTTCTGCTACGGCGGAGCGCTGGTGGGGACGGTGTTGGGGGCGTATTTGCTGGTAAGGCTGTGAGTTGCTGTTCAGCGATCGCTATTCGTCGCTGGCTATTCGCTGTTCGCGAAAGAAATGCCCGGAGAACGATTCGCGATCAGCGCAGGACGAACGGCGAATCGCGGGCAGCGGAGGGTATCCATGGACCTCAAACTGAAGACGATCTCGAAAGACAGCATTGACGAGGCTTTCTCCAAGGTCGAACTCTACCGCTTTCTGAACGAACCCGAAGAGGCGGAGTCGATTTGTCATGACATCCTAGCTGCCGACCCGGAGAACCAACTGGCGTTGCGCATGCTTGCGCTGACTATCACCGACCAGTTCGAGGGCCAGACGTCGGACCGCTACGCGGAGGCGGAAAAAATTTTCGGCAGCCTGGCCGATCCGTATGAGCGCGTGTACTACACCGGGCTGTTTCACGAGCGGCGCGCGAAGGCGCAGATGCGCGCGGGGCGTCCGGCGCATATGCTAACCGGATCGTTTCACGAAGCCATGCGCTGCTTTGAAGAGGCGGAAAAGATCCGCCCGCCGCACAACGACGACGCCGTGCTGCGCTGGAACCGGTGCGTCCGGCTGCTGGAAAAAATCGGACAGGTCCAGGGCGAGAGCCTGGAACATTTTCTCGAAGACCACGACGCCGCGCCGATCGAGATGATGCGCCGGGTCAGCGGACGTAGCGGTAAGTAGAGGCTGCTCTCAGCTCGCGTCGTCCAGGCGAGCGCCGCGTCAGTACGCCCACCACGGGGCGGCGGGAGCTCCCGACGGAACTCCTTGCCCATCGATCGCAAAGAACACATTGCGCCCATAGAAGAACGGCAGACCCCAGTCAAAGCTATGGACGAATCCGGGACCACCCAGGGTGGGAAATGCGGTATCGCTGCCGTTTGATTGAAAGAGGTTCACGGAGTTGGCTACGCTGAAGTTGACCATGTTCTGCGCATTGTTCGTGCCAACATTTTGCGCGGACAGGTTGACCGTGCTCGTGGGGCAATAGAATCCAGGCGCGACGCTGTTGCCCGCACACTGGGGGATCGCCGCATCGGGGAAAAAGAATCCGTTCGAGCCGCTGTCAAGAAAGCTCCCGGTCAGCGACTGGCCATTGAAATTCGTCGTGAAGTTATCGAAGTCATCGAGCGTAAAGACTGTCGCCGAGCCGAGTTGATTGTTGGTCTGCGTGCCAATCCCGAAGATCATCGATCCGGTTGCGGTCGCAGCCGGACTCGACAGCGCTTGCATCTTGAGGATGACTCCGTTGTTATCCTGCGGAAACAGCGCCACGGGATTCACGACCTGCTGGCCCACGGGAACGAATGCCGTCAGGCAGTTTCCCGCCGCCAGGCACCCGAAATAGACTGGTGGAGCAACTCCACCAGCGCTAGGATCGCAGGCGAGCCCGCAGTCCAACGGTTCGGGAGCAACGCCCAGAATTCCATTGGCTCCAAGCGCAGCCTGATTGTCCTCATCCACGCCTCCATTCGAACACCCCGCCGGCACAGAGAATCCGCTTGGGTCTTCAATCAGATGGATGCTGCCCGCGCTGGCTTTCTCGCCGGCCATGGTCACGTCGGCCTCTGCTACGGGACCCCAAAGAAACGAACCGTCGATGAACGAAACGCAGTCATAGAACGAGACGCCGCCGGAGCCGGTCAGTTTCGGCAGATTCAGGCCGGGAAGCGCCGAGGCAAGAACGCGCAATCCGACCGATCCGGTGTCGACGAGAATTCCATCCACGGTCTGGCAGGTGGACGAGTTCGGGATACACACGGTCACACTAGTAAAGGCGGCGTCGGGATAGATCTGACCCGCGACCGGGCCACCGTCCACAGCGATTGCCTGAACATTGTTTACCGGAGGAGGAGGCGGCGGGGTCGAACTGCTGCTGCCACCACACCCGGCCAACCCGCCTGCAAGAGCCAGGGAAATCATCAGCAGAGCGCTGGTAAGAACTTCCTTCTTCACTGCAACTCCTCCAATTTCATTCCCAGGGGAACCTGTTCCGGAACATAAGCGCGGCCGTTGATGGCGCGCATGTGCCCGTTCATCTGCACGACCAGTCCGGGAAGTTGAAGATTGAGCGGCCGGCGACCGACGTAGCCGGTCTTCTGCGCTTTCACGCCCTCCGCGTACTGCTCGAAGTAAGCGCCGAGAAGTTGCTGCAGGTCTGGCACATACAATCCGCGCCAGCCTACTCCGAACACCATGCCTGCCGGCGAGACATATTCGCGAACCATTACGCCGCTGGTGCCTTTGATCTCGTGTATGGAGTAGAGCGCGGTTTGTCGCGTTTGCAGGGTTCCTTTCATCTGCGCCCGGTCGGACTCGACCGAGGCTACGCGGCCGCCCAGGGCAGCCTGCGCGTGGAACGGAGACAGAAGCGCAAGGAGCGCAACACCGGTCCAAAGGTTTTTCATGTTTGCGTGAGATGCAAAATCCGGACGCCGTGTCGCCCTAAAGTCGCCCCGGATGGGCACTTTGAAGAATCTTTACAATTCGTTCGAGACACATGGTCCAGACGAAACGTCCCGCTGGTATCTGCCACCAGCCGAGTGCTTCGAGCATCCAAATTCGCAGACAGCCTCCCAATCGCAAGCGGAGAACGGGAGCAAACGTGGGGTCCGCGCAGGCGAACGGCCTCGGGGGTACGTGTGCCTTTGTGTCTTGGCCCAAGCGCGAGATACAGATAAAGTTAAGGGAACGTGGGGTGTACGGTTGAGATTCGCTTTCGTAATCTGGCTGACGGTCGTTCATCTCTGGATCTCAATCGCCGTGGGACAAAGCCCTCAGCCCACGCGGCCGCCGACCGCCGCAGCGGATCCGGCCACCGCCGCGTCCCAAGACAGTCAGCAGGCGGGAACAATTCAAGGAACAGTCGTCGATCAGAGTGGAGCGGTCGTCGCGGGAGCCCGTGTGCGCCTCGCGCAAGACTCCTCGACAAATCAAGAGCAGCTCTCCGGCAGTGATGGTCAATTCTCGTTTGCTAGCGTCGCTCCCGGGTCGTTTCGCATCACGATCACGGCCGCGGGCTTGGCGCCGCAAACGTCCTCCGGACTCCTGCGTCCCGGCGAAATCTACATCGTCCCGGCGATCACCCTGGCGGTGGCAACGGCTTTAACCGAAGTGCGGGTGGGCGTTTCTCCGGTCGAAGTCGCAGAGGAGCAGATCAAGGTGGAAGAAAAGCAGCGTGTGCTGGGCGTTATCCCCAATTTCATGGTCAGCTATATTCCCGACGCTGCTCCCCTCAATGCCGGACAGAAGTTCAAGCTGGCCGGGAGGATGATGATCGACCCGTTCACCTTCGTCATGGTCGCGGGCGCTGCCGGAATCGCGCAGGGACAAAATCACTTTGCCGGCTACGGACAAGGCGCGGAGGGTTATGCAAAACGCTACGGCGCCGGCTATGCCGACATGGCTACCGCCACCTTGATCGGCAGCGCGGTTTTGCCGTCGCTTCTCAAGCAGGATCCTCGTTACTTCTACAAGGGAAGCGGGAGCAAGCCCTCGCGACTTCTGTATGCCCTCGGTAATGCTGTGATCTGCAAAGGAGACAATGGCCGCTGGCAAGCCAACTATTCGAACGTGTTCGGCAACCTGGCGGCGGGCGGTATCTCGAATCTCTATTATCCCGAGCAGGATCGCAACGGAGCGGCACTAACGCTAGAGAATGGAGCCATCGGGATTGGCTCGACTGCGATTGCCAATGTCTTTCAGGAATTTGTCGTCCGAAAACTCACGCCGAGGCTTCCCAAGCACAATCAGGGCAAACCCTGAACGCCGGACTGAAGTGTGTTTCCGAGCGCACCTGCGCTTCGGACAGGTTGGGGACGCGCATGATGTCAGGCTAGCACGGCCAGATTGCCCCATCCTGACGCGGTAGCGAACGTAACGCCGGGATGGGGCAATGTCCACGAGACTCACTGGAGCAGCGCGTTCGCGGAGAGCTGCTCTGGGCCCGTGGTGATCAGATGGCGGGCCCTCTCTTTGGCTTCCGCAATCTGGGCGGCGGTCAGCTGCGACTCGATCGAGCGCTGGAGATCCTTGCCGCGAGCGTCGCCGGCGTTCGCGGCGGCTGAGACGAGCGTGTAGGCGGTCGAAAGATCTTTCGTGGTGCCGCGTCCGGTCGAGTACATGTAGGCGAGCTTGATGCGGGCGCCGGTTTGTCCCTGGTCAGCCGCGAGATGGAAGAGGCGGAAGGCTTCGGCGTCGTTCTGCGGGACACCTTCTCCGCGCAAGTACAGGTCGGCGAGATCGTTCTGAGCCATGGGGTCCCCGGCTTCGGCGGCTTTGCGGTACCATGTCGCCGCTGTCTGCTGGTTGCGAGGGACAGCGCGTCCCTGGTCGTACATGTATCCGAGATTGGTTTGGGCGCCGGTGTCGCCGCCATCGGCACCCTTACGCAGGTAGCGGAGAGCTGTGGCGTAATCCTTCTTCACTCCCTGGCCCTGCATATACATGATGCCGAGGTTGTAGTCGGCACGGGCGAATCCCTGATCCGATGCAGCCTTGAACCAGTGCAGGGCAGTGGCATAGTTCCGGGGAGTACCCCATCCGTTGGCATATATGACGCCGAGGTTGACCTGGGCGGCGGCGTAACCGCGGTGGGCGGCGCGCTCGAACCAGGCGAGGGCCTGCGGCGGGTTGTAGTCAGGGCTAAGGCCGAGCATGGAGACCAGTCCGAGTTGGTTTTGTTCGAACATGTGGCCTTGGCGGGCGAGGTTGCGGACGGTCTTGGGATCGCAGATATTGGCGTTGGCGACGGGATGTTTCGTGACGACCGCCAGAGCACATTGTTGCGCGGTGTGGTCAGCGGCTTGGGCAGGCTGGGTGGTGAAGATCCAGGCCGCACCTGTGGTCAGGACGAGCAGGGCCAGCTTGGCGGCCATATGCTTAGCGAGTGCTGGTAGTGAATCTTGGTTTTTCATGTCTGCCTCCGAGCCGACCGGAATGTGTGGGGCCGCGCTCACGGGCACAAAGTGCGGTTTTGGCGGAACTACCTCAATGCCAGGAGTCTCATTTGTGGAGGCATGGAAGGTCATCGGTTAAAATGCTCATTTCAGTGGACTTCTAGGAACCGGGCTGCATGGTAGGACGTAAGACACAGTAGGACGTCGGGCGCCTTTGTATAGGAATGATGGAGATCAACGGCACATCACGGTTGCGATTTGGTCCTTATGAGGTCGACCTGCACACCCATGAGCTGTGGAAACATGGGGTGCGGGTCAAGCTTGTAGGACAGCCGTTCGAGATTCTGGCGGTGCTGGTCAGAAGGCCCGGTGAGCTGGTGACTCGGGAGGAACTCCGCGCGCAGCTCTGGCCGGGTGACACTTTCGTGGACTTCGATCATGGGTTGAATGCAGCGGTCAACAAGTTGAGGGATGCGCTGTGCGATTCGGCGGAGGATCCGAAATACATCGAGACACTGCCGCGAAGGGGATACCGGTTCGTGGCGGGGGTGGAGGCGGCCGGAGATCTGGAACCGTCAAGTCCGCTGGAAAGCGAACCGACTGCCATACCAAGGGCGAAGGAAGGTCTTGTGGCAATCGAAGCCGCAAGCGAACCTGTTGCCGGAATTCAACAGGGAACGAGGGAGCCAGTCGGCAGGAAACGCAGGTGGCCGTGGATCGTGTCCGGAGGGACGGCGATTGTACTCCTGCTGGTTGCGGCCCATTTCATTTATGACCTGGAAGCAACCAACCCGGAGAACATGGCGAAGCGAGCCGCCGAGAGAGCGGGACGAGCGCCAGGCATGACTTCGTTGACGAACCTGTCTGATGCGACGAGCGAGCCGGCGCTGTCTCCGGATGGAACGCGGGTGGCATTTCGTCGGGAGAGTTTTCTGCCGGGGATGGCAGGCCTTTACGTCAAGCAGGTGGGAGGGGAAGAACTCAAGCAGCTCACTAGCGACAAAAACGACTGTTGCGCGGTGTGGTCGCCTGACGGCAGGTGGATCGCATATTCCCGACTTTCGGATCGTGAGCGAACGATTTACCAGGTAGCGGCGGAAGGCGGGATGCCGCGTTCCCTGTGTACCACCGACACCGGATCGGAGCACGGCGAACTGGATTGGTCTCCGGAGGGGAAGACACTCGCATTCGCAGGGCGAACGGCGGAGGGCAGAACAGCGATCTTCATGCTGTCGCTGGGCGACTTAAAGTCGCGGGCGGTGACGATGCCGGGGGTCGGCGAAGGCGACTGGGGACCGGCGTTTTCGCCGAACGGAGAGACGCTGACGTTTGTGCGGTCGGGATCCGGCGGGCGAACGGAAAGCATTATCGTGATGCCGTCGGGCGGGGGAGAACTGCGGCACCTGACAACAACAGCGGGCGAGCTAGCAGGGCCGCCGGCCTGGTCAGCGGACGGAGAATCGATCTACTTCAGCGCCCAGGGTGAGATGAGTGGACTCTATCGCGTACCAGTTGCCGGAGGAGTGCCGGCAGCGGTCAAAGCGGTGGGCAATGTGACGTGGCCGACGGTTTCAAGGCGAGGATTTCGCCTGGCGTTTCAGCAAGCCGCAGAGGGCCGCAGTATTTCGCAATTGGACCTCGTACCACCGGGACAGAGCCAACATAACCTTGTGATGACCCCGAATGGCGAGGACAGCGCGCCGCAACTTTCTCCGGATGGCAAGCGGTTGGTGTTCGCTTCTACACGCGCGGGCGGGATGGACCTGTGGTTGAGCGATCGGGACGGACAAAACCCTGTGCAACTTACGGCAATTGGCACAGCCAATTGCCCACGGTGGTCACCGGACGGGAAGCGCATCGCCTTCGATGTCGGGTTGGGGCTGGATTGGCAACAGCCGAGGGCTATCTTCACGGTGGATCCGAACGGCGGGTCGCCGCGGCCTCTGGTGCAAGACAGGTATAACAATCCGGTTCCGAGTTGGTCACGGGACGGGCGGTGGGTTTATTTCGCGTCCGACCGATCAGGAGACTGGCAAGTCTGGAAAGTGGCAGCGGAAGGAGGCCAGCCAGTGCAAGTCACCACGCAGGGAGGATTTGCGGCGTGGGAAGGCGCGGACGGGAATCTGTACTACGCAAAGAATCGCTATGAGAATCCTGAGCTGTGGCGAATTCCCATGAACGGAGGAGCAGAGGCTCCGGTGTATCCGCCAGTACGACCACTGGACTGGGCGGCGTGGACGGTTGTGGAGCAGGGAATTCTCTACGTGGATAGAGGAACAACAGGCCAGCCCACACTCAACGTGCTCGATTTCTCGTCGCTGCATGTGACTCATCTGGGTGTGCTGGAGAAGAGTACTTTCTGGCTGGGGGCAAACGCCGACGGAAAGACCGCGGTGTTTGATCAGGCGGGAAAATCAGAGAGCCACGTGATGGTGCTGGAGAACTTTCGGTAGCCGCTCCGCAAATCGAAAACAAAAGGCGGGCAAGAATGCCCGCCACACACAAATCCCTTGCCAGCTAGTTCGGTACGCCGGCGCCCTGGGGAGGCTGGGGCACAGCGTTGGCCACGGCCGAGGCCGCTTCGTTGAGGATGCGGTGGTGGATGGTGAACAGAGCCAGCTCCAGGCGGTCGGAGACACCGATCTTGTCGTAGACGTTGCGCAGGTAATTTTTGATAACTTGTTCTGTCGTGCCTAGCTGCGTTGCGATTTCTTTGTTCTTGTAGCCCTGGACGATCAGGGCGACGATGCGGAGCTCTTTCGCGGTGAGGCGATCGCGGACGCGCAATCCGACCATATCGTTCTCGGTCAGCTCGCTTGGCACAGCCATGTCCTGGACCCAGGTTTCGCCGCGGGCTACTTTGCGGACGCAGTCGACCAGGGCAGAACTGGTGACGTTGCGATAGACGACGCCGTGGGCGCCTACCGTCATGTAGCGCTGGGCGCTCTCGCCGGTGTCGGCGAGAATGACAACCCGCGTCTTGTTGCGGTTGGCGGCGGAGAGGACGGCGGTGAAGTCGGAGTGGAAACCTCCGGCAATGACGAGGACGGCGGCGCGGAACTTGTCGAGCGCCATGAACATCTGTTCGGTGGTCTGCGCCTGGGCCACGATGCGCATTTCATCTTCGACGGCCAGCACTTTGGCGATGCCGGCTCGGAAAATCGCCTGATTGTCGGCCAGAATGAGCTTCAGCATGGTTCAGCGCTCCAGGTAACGATCGGGTTAAGAGTTGCGGACGAACTCATACGAATCAATGACGCAAGCGACTCCGCGGTTGTCGCCGGGGACGGCGCCGGCCGCGGGTTCATCGGTCCGCACGACGCGGCCGCGGCACTGGATGACAACATCTTCTTTGCCGCCCGTGACATCGGGCGGAAGTGTGATCTCAAACTCGACGGGTGAGCCGACTTCGAGGGCAGCGTCGGCCCGAATGTAAACCCCGGCAGCGCTGAGGTTGCCGGTCACGCCGCTCATGTCGCCCGCCGTTTCAGCCTTATGGATCTTAATCGGCAATTCCAGCGGAAACCTTTTTCCGGTGCGCGCGTCGGACACGAGTCCTCCTCTATCCTGGCTCTGCAATCGATTGGAAGCCAGATTCATGCGAATTCCCAGCCCAGAGCCTGATGAGCAGCTTAGGGCGGTTATATCACGGAAAACATCGGCGTAAAAGCCCGAAAGCCTTGAAAGTACGGTAGGAAGTTGGTTCCTGGGGGAAGGAGGCCAGGGGTTGCAGGTGAGAGGTTACGGGTGAGCGGGTCAACCGGCATTGAGGGGTACGGGTATCCCATAGGCAATGATGAGTTTGTGATGGACATCACAGAATAATGTTCACCGGGGACGCGAAAATGGCCTGCGAGGTGACGGATGCCGGAAGAGCTCTTGAAGGCTATGCGGCAGAGCATTATTGATGGCGCGCCTGACATGGCCCGCAGCCTGGCCGAAAACGCGGTGCAGTCGGGGATGGCGCCGCTGGTAGCGATCCAGGATGGGTATGTGCCGGGAATGAAGCACGTCGGGGATGAGTTCGGGCAACGGCGGATGTTTCTGCCCGACATGGTGGCGGCGGCTGAAGCGATGAAAGCAGCGATGGGAGTGCTGGACGCCGAACTGAAGTTGGCGGGCGGGGAGCGTCCTTCGGCGGGCACCGTGGTTCTCGGTACGGCCAAGGGCGACATCCATGAGATTGGCAAGACTCTGGTGGGGACGATTCTCAGCGCGAACGGATATCGGGTTCACGATCTGGGCGTGGATGTTTCGGCGGAGAAATTTGCAGCGGCGGCACAAGAACTGCGGGCGCATGTGGTCGGGGTGTCCGCGTTGCTGACGACGACGATGAAGGGACAGAAGGGCGTGGTGGAGCTTTTCGATCGGGAGGGGATGCGTCCGAGGGTGAAGGTGATTATTGGAGGGGCTCCGGTGACGCGGCAGTGGGCGGAGGAGATCCGGGCGGACGGGTTCGCCAAAGATGCGATGAGCGCGGTGGGGCTGGTACAGAGGCTGGTGGACGGGGCGGCGGGATTCACATCCTAGGGGAGGGCGTCTCTTACGAGTCAGACACCGGCCTCGCATACTCACACCTGACGTTCACAATTGCGAGCGTATAATGTGGGAACTTTTGGAGCCCCGGTTGTTGCACCACAGGAGGTCTCCTATGCCCCGCTGTTTTTCCCGCCCGTCCCACACTCTCATGCTCGTGACAGTTCTCACGGCGATTACTCCGGCACTGGTGGATGCGGGTGTCGCGCGCGGACAGACTGTGCGCAGCCCGTCGCCGGTGATCAGTCACGTTCAGAATCGTTTCTCTGCCGGACAACAGAGCAGTCCAGACACTTCTCTTTTTCTGCCGGCGGTGGCTTACGATCCGGGAGGGCTCGGTAGCAATTCTCTGGCGGTTGCGGATCTGAACGGCGACGGCAAACCTGACGTGGTTGTCGCCAACTGCGAGCCTTACGGCTTCGGCACTTGTGGAAACAACGGGAACGTTGTGAACGGCGTGGTAGCGGTTCTCATGGGCAACGGCGATGGAACGTTCTTGCCGCCCGTGACCTACGACTCCGGTGGTGCGGAAGCGTGGTCCGTGGCTGTCGCGGACGTGAATGGAGATGGCAAGCCCGACTTAGTTGTCTCCAATTGCGGCGTAAGCGGTTTTACCTGCGGCAGTTTGCCTTTTATGGGTGTGGTAAGCATTCTCCTAGGGAACGGAAACGGGACATTTCAGCCGGCGGTGTCCTACAGTTCGGGTGGCTTCAGTGCAAGGGCGGTGAAAGTGGCCGACCTGAACCGCGACGGTAATCCCGACATCGTGGTCGCTAACTTCTTTGACACCTATTACAACAGTACGAACGGGCTCTTAGGGGTGCTACTGGGAAACGGCGATGGAACCTTTCGGAATGTTGTGACCTACCCCACGGGCGAGGTCGGTGCTTTTTCAGTGGCGGTGGCGGATCTGAATGGCGACCACAAGCTGGATCTTGCTGTCAGCAACGGCGCGTGTCCGAACACAGCCGATGCCCAGTGCGCTGGGGTGTTGCTTGGAAATGGGGATGGAACGTTCCAGCCTGTGGTGACCTACAAATCGGGTGGCGGGGAAGCGACGTCGATTGCGGTGGCTGATGTGAACGGCGATCACAAACCGGACTTGGTCGTGAGCAATTGGTGCGTCTTCTGCGCGAATACGGTCGGCGTGCTATTGGGCAATGGCGACGGGACTTTCCAGGATCCGATCAGGTACGGCTCAGGTGGATATGGGGCGTGGTCGGTAGCGATTGCGGATGTGGACGGGGATGGGAAGGCCGACTTGCTGGTGGCGAACCAGTGTACCGGTAGCGTTAACAAATGTCAGAACGCACAAAGTGTTGTGGGCGCGCTCCTAGGGAACGGGGACGGAACCTTCCAACAGGTCATCCCGTATTTTTCGGGCGGAGTCTTAGCCGTATCCCTGGTTGCGGCGGACGTGAACGGCGATGGAAAACCTGACGTAGTGGTGGCGAATTCGGGCGAGCAGCCCAACCCCATGGGCTCTGTCGGCGTGCTTTTGAATCAGGCAATGCAGGGCGGGACTTTTTCCTCCAGGACACAGGTCGTCACGTCGGGGTCCCCGAGCTTTGTCGGGCAGCCCCTAACTTTCACGGCAACGGTCACGTCAAGCCATGGCGCGATCCCCAACGGCGAGATGGTAACGTTCTACGATGGACCCGCTCCAATCGGCACAGGCACTACCAGCGGTGGTGTCGCGACGTTCACAACGTCTTCGCTCACGGTGAAGAAACATACGATCAAAGCCGTTTACGCCGGCGATACCACGTTCAAGCCGAGTTCCGGCAGCGTTGCTCAAGTCGTGAATAAATATTCGACGACGACGACGCTGATCTCCAGCATCAATCCCGCGGTATACGGGAACACCATCACCTTCACCGCGACCGTCGCATCCGCTGGGCCGCTCGCCACCGGTTATGTGAAGTTGACTAATCTGGGACGGGTGCAATTGATCGGAGGCGTAGGCAGGATTACCAAGGCTCGCATGAGGGCAGGAATCCATGCGATTACAGCCGAATATGCCGGGGACAGTAATTCCACTGCCAGTGCGTCTCCCGTTCTGGAAGAGGTCGTGAATCCGGTTTCAACAACAACGGTGCTCTCCTCGTCGGCCGATCCGTCCTCGTCAGGCCAAACCGTAACCTTCACGGCGAAGGTGACATCCGCTACCGGATTGGATCCATACGGCACTGTAACATTCACGGCAGGAACGACAACGTTAGGCACGATTGCAGTCAGCCACACGATTGCAAGCATCTCGACGGCAACACTGCTCGTGGGTTCGACGACGATCACATCGACCTACAACGGGTCGGCGGGTTTTACAGGCAGTGCGGCGTCATTGACGCAAATTGTGCAACCCTAGCGTTAGTGCGGTATGGCCTGCCAGGCACGTAGCCGCGTACTTTCACGGAACGCTTCAATTGCGAGGTGGATGTCCCAGCTGGTCTCGGTGTTGGAAAGGCGATCGAGATACAGGTTTCGTCTGGCCACGGCGGCGAGGTCGAATGTCCAGAGGAGAGTCATCAGGGGATTGATGAATAGCTTGCTGTTTTGGGTGCGCTGGATACGATGATAGTCGCCGAAGTGGCCTTCGATCGCGGAGGCGATGCTTCCGTTTACGATGCTCGGCTGGGCTGACGTGGCTATGTCGGCTGCGTTTACTGCGTCGAGGTAACGACGGACTTCCGGCATACCCTGTAGCAGCGCGGTCGCGCCCAGGAATGCTCCTTCCGCGGTCAGGGCGGCTACATTTTCCAGCCAGTGCGCGTGACAGACGCCGTGATAGGCGTCGATACCGAAGCCGACGCAGGCTACGATTCGCGTGGGCACATCCATAGCTGCGACTGCGGCGAGGCTGGCCATGTCTTCAGCAGGGGTGCCAAGGCCGGCTTCATCGCCGCGGAGAAGGATGTCAGTGCCGCCGTCGACTAGCACGATCGCGTCCAGCGCGAGCGAACGGACGAGGTATCGGTAGCCCTCTCTTATCGGCACAACACCAAACTTTTCGAAGCCGTAGACCGTGACCTTCTCTTCGCCCTCGGAAAGGAATTGGGCCAAAGTGCGCTCGGGAAAATAGATGTCTGATCCGGTCGTGATGGGATCGACTGCGTACAGGGCTCGGGTGAGCGGCTTCGCGCCGGTGGTTCCGAGATGGACAAACGACAGATTGGCGAGGAAGACGGTTTTGCCCAGGGAGCGAAGGCGCTCGTAGATCGGGAGGCCGGCATAGACATCGAAGCCGCCGCCTGCGCCCGCGACGAGGATTCGTTGGCTATTTTCAATTGCCGACGGTAGACGCAGTGTGTCCATCGCGATGGAGAGGCTAAGAAGCTATTGTTCGGCGGATTCCGGTGGAGGTTCGACGATGAGGTGGTTGCGTCGGACACGGCGGCGCTGGGATTCCTGGAACGGATCGGCTGCCGCGATCGCGCACAGGACATAGAAGAGAGCGGCGTTGGCTGGAATCTGCAGATTGAAATCGAGGAAACTGTGCACGAGAATTCCGATGCAACCGAGCAAGGCAGCGACGGTGAGAGTGCCGTTGGCGGTTTCCGTCCAGTTGTCGAGCTTGGCCTTGGCACGGCGGAAGGTGACGACCAGGAACCAGAGAGCGATCGCCGCTCCGGCCAGGCCGGTTTCGACGAGGAGTTGCAGGTAATCGTTGTGCGCGTCGTTGACAAAGAAGGTCGTGTAGAAGCTGCGGAACTGGGGATAGACGACGGGGAAGGTTCCCAGACCCCATCCGAGGACAGGCCGCGTCCACCACATGCGCAGGCAGTCGCGGTCGATAGTGAGGCGCACCCCTCCGCTTAGTTCCTGACGGGTTTCCGATTGAATGCTGGTCAGGCGGCGGGTGAGTTCGCTGCCACCGAGCCAGACCAGAAAGCCGACCACGAATACGAGAAAAATGGCCACTGGAACTTTTTGTTTCGCGATTGCGCCATAGGGGCGAACGAGCAGGATCAACACAGTCACCTGCACGGCGAAGGCGATCATCCCACCCCGAGAACCGGAAAGGAAGATTGTGCTCGCCATGAGGGCGGCCACGCCCGCGACCACCAATCTGCGGTTGCCGCGCGGAAAGCGTGACACGGCCAGGACCAGCGGAAAAGGCGTGAGCATCTCCATGAGGCCGGCGTAGTGGTTGTGGTTGACGTAGGGTCCGTACATCTGGCCGCCCTGCTCAAGCGGCCAAGTCCAGTAGAGTTTGCCATTGGAGGAGATGCCCTGGAGCAGAGCGAGGGCGGAGACGGCGGCGCCGTAGCCGCAGAGGATCCAAGCGAGGGAGTCGAGTTGGGAGGAGCGGCGAAGCGTCTGGGTGACGACGAAGGCGAGGATGCCGTAGCTGAGATAAAGAAGGAGGAGGGAGGAAGTGGCGTGGCGGTAGGCGGTGAGTCCGGCCAGCCATTGCACCAGCGCGAGCGCCAGGAACGACAATATGGGCAGGTAGAGCGGGTGAGGGGTGAAATGAATTTCGTGGTTTGACCACTGGCGAAGCCCCCAGGCGAGCAGAAGCGCGGTGGAAGCCGCCTGCAGAACAAAGATCGACCAGGGTTGCACGGAGCCGAACGCGAGAGGCGCAAACAGCAAAACTACGCAGGATGAGGCGAGAAGGACGGAATTGGACCAACGGGCGCGCGCGGGCTGAGAGGCGCGGTCGGACTCGGGCCGGTAGGCGAGGGCGGAACTCACGGTTGGTCCTTGTCGCTGTCGGGCGAAAGTTGGAGGTCGTCGAGCCAGAGTTTTCCACGGATCGGGCTGCCCGGAGGTATGCGCTCAACATTCAAGATGAGCAACGTGGTGGAGGGCGGCGTGGTGAAGCGGCCATGCACAGCCTTCCAGAAATCGGCGCCGTTGAGTGGATCGCTGGTAAACACAGGCTGGCCAGTATAGACGTCGCGCAAGACAATCTGAGGCCCGCCGGCCCCCTCAAATTCCGAGGCCTTATGGTAGGCGGTGAATTCGTAGGCAGTGTCGCCGCGCACAGGGATCCATTGCTGGATGCCTGCGCTGGTGATGCCGGGACCCTCGAAGGCGATGGACAAGGAACGTTGCCCTTCGCGGAAATCGCTGGCGTCGAGCTGAAGGTGGACGCCGGCTTGCGTCTGGTAGATCCAGTCGAAGCCTCCATTGAGGATGGGGAGTGAGAAATCTCCGTTCACAATCAGGTTGTCAGGGTTGGGCAGGTAGCCGGTGAGGTCGAGTAATGAGGCAGATTGTTCCCATGCATTGAGCGCGGCGTCAGGGCGGCGATTCTCGATCAGATAGCGAACGTGCTGGAAGAGAGCGTCGTTCTCGAATTTCTGATGCAACTGGAGCAGGTGGTCCCAGACCGTGATCGCGCCCTCGGTCTCATGTTGCCGCTCGAGCAAGGAGAGGAAGGCGAGGAGGGAATCAGCGCGTCGCGGGACAATGTCGCGGAGCAAGGCGCCGGTGTCGGGACGGACACGCCAGCAGGCCTGCAGAGCAGACGATGCCAGGGACGGATCGTTCTCCATGACCACATGAAACTCCCGGAGAGCGCGGTCGGTGTCTCCCTGGACGAGGAAGAAGCTGGCAGACTCCCAGGCGACATCGGGTGCGGTGGGTTCGGCTTGGAGAGCGCGTTCGAGAGCATCGCGCTGGGCGGCTGAATTTCCAACCACCTGCTGGGCGGAGGCAAGGTCAAACCAGTAGCGGGCCTGGTGAGGATTCAAGGCAACCGCCGCCTGGTAGTTTTCGAGCGCAGCCCGCGGGTCGGCGGCCACAAAGGCGAAATATCTTCCCAGGCGATGGCGGAAGTCCGCGTTGCCGGGAGAGAGCCGGACGGCACGTTGCAGGCTGGGCAGGTCGGGTCGGAACGCGTAGTAGCTGGCGGCGAACTCCTTCGCGGCGAAGGAAACGTAAACAAGCAAAAAGACAGCCAGCCCGGCGAATGTCCAGCGCTGGCGGCCTGCGAGCGGAATGACCATCGTTCGTTGAATCGGTGACTGGAAACGAAATTCTCAGACGCCGCCGGATGCGACGTGCGGGGTTTCTTGCGTGTCCCCGGGCGTTTCGGGCGGATCTTCCTGATAGTAGTGACTGTATTTACCCTGATACTCGTAATAGTAGTAATAGTCCGGGGACGTGAGGTCGACGGCGTTTAAGAGAACGCCGGTGACATGAGCGTTGACCTGCATGAGGATGTCACGCGCACGGCGCAGCGCCTGTTTGGTTGTCTGCCCGGAACGGATGACCAGGATGATGGCGTCGACGCGAGGCGACAGGGCGACCGCGTCGGTCACGGAGAGGGTGGGTGGAGTGTCGATGACAATGTGATCGAACTGTTCCCCCAACTGGTTGAGAACGTCCTTCATGTTGGATGAAGCCAGAAGTTCTGCCGGGTTGGGTGGCGGGGTACCGGCCGGCAGGACGAAAAGATTGGGCAAAATGGGGGACGGCGCGAGGGTCTGCTCCAAGGTGGCACTTCCCGTCAGCACATTGCTGAGGCCGCTGCGTGGACCCATGCCGAGCGTTTTGTGAACACTGGGACGGCGCAGATCGGCGTCAACGAGGAGCACGCGGACGCCCTTCTGGGCGAGGACGATGGCGGAGTTGATGGCGGTCGTCGTCTTGCCTTCTTGCGGACGAGCGCTGGTGACCATGATGGTCTTGGGAGGCGCTCCCAGACTGGAGAGCAGGAGGGAGGTGCGCAGCGCGCGGTAGGATTCCGCCATCTGGGATTGCGGGCGCACCTGGGTGACGAGTTCCACCGCTTCCTTGGAAGCCGCAAGCGCCAGACGCTTCGAGCTGTTCCCGTTACTGCCGGACTTGGAGCCGAGGGGAATCATCCCCAGCGAGGGGAGCAAGGAGATCAGTTGCGCCTGTTCGGTGGTGCGAACCGTGTTGTCCATGCTCTCGAGAAGGAAGGCCAGACCGACGCCGGAAATGGTCCCGAGAATGAGGGCGAAAGCCAGGTTACGCGGAATGTTGGGCTCGACGGGCGCCGATGGAGGGCGCGCCGCGTCGAGGATCTTGATGTTGTTGGAGCGAAGGCCTGCGGTGACTCCGGCCTCTTTAAGTTTCTCGAGCAGTCCTTCGTAGAGGGTGCGATTGGTTTCTACATCGCGTTTGAGCAAGCTATAGTCGATGGCGCTCTCGTTGAGCCGGTTGGCCTCCTGCTTCTGCTTGTCGAGTGCCTCACGCAGCATGCTCTCGCGCTGCAATGCGGTCTGGTACTGGCCGCGAAGGCGATCGATGACCTTGCGCGATTCCGTCTGAATCTGCCGGTCGATTTCCTTGAGTTGATTGTTGAGCTGAGTGACTTTCGGGTACGCGGGTCCGAACTGGGTGCTGAGTTCGGCGACCTGGATCTTGAGCTCCGCCTGCTGCTGGTGCAGCTTGTCGAGGAGCGCGGAAGCTCCCGGTTCGGTTGTGCCGGAAGAAGCGTCAGACGCGATCGCAGAGGCGGCCGCGTCCGGATCGCCCGACTGGGTCATACGATAGATGGCTTCCTTCTCCATCCGATCAGACTCGGCGGTCGTCAGTTCCTTGTTCAGTTCGTCGAGCTTCTGAGTAATGATGTTCTGCTTCTCGTCGATCCCGAGGATTTCGTGCTCTTTCTGATAGCGGACGAGCTTTTCCTGGGAGGTTTCGACCTTCATCTGCAGGTCCACCAGTTGCTTGGAGAGCCAGTCGGAGGCCTGCATGGTGGACTCGAACTTGGTCTTGAAATTCTGCTCGATGTAAGTTGAGACCAGCGTGTTCACGGCGTTTGCGGCGAGATGAGGGTCGGTACTCCGGTAGTGGATCTCGATGATGCGGGTGTTCGGCGTGAGGATTGCGCGGAGGTTTCCCTTGAAGACTCCCAGCAAGGCAGTGGCGTGGGCGGAGTCGGCTTGCAGGGCATCCGGGACCAAGTTGGCCTGTTTCTGGGCCGGCTGTCCGCCATACTCGGGACGCTTGTCGAGATTCAGTTGACGGATGACCTGAAGGGCAAGGAGGTCGCTCTGAAGAATCCGTACTTCGGTGTCGAGATCGGTGGGGTCATAGTAGTCCATGACCGGCATGGAATCTTTGAACGTAATCAGGTTGGCATCCGCCTTGTTGACGGCGATGCGGCCGACCGCTTCGTAGACGGGAGTCTGACGTAGACTGGCGATGGCGACAGCCGCGAAGATGCCAAAAATGCAGGCGAGGATGATCCATTTGCGTTTGATCAGGACGCGCAGGTACTCGCGCAGGACCGACTCATGCGGGGGCAGGATGGTGTAGAGACCGGGTCCAACCGGCTTGATGAGTTCGGCAGGCTCCGGCGCATGGATTTCGCGAAATCCGTCGTTGCGCGGAACCAAAGGCCCGAATGACATCACGACTCCTTCGCAAGAACTCCATGAAACCGCTCGTTCAGGATCGCCCACAGACACGCAGACGCCATGTTATGAGGGATTTGCATGATTCTAGCACTATCCGAAACAGGGCCGGCCAATATTTCCGCTTTACTGATTCGCTTCTGGGTTGAGGAGTGGCCGGCAGCAGCGCGGAAACCTTCGCTATACTAGCGGGCACGGATGGATGCGCTGAGGGACGGTCGTCCTTACAAGGCTTGATCTCATGCGGGGGCGGTTCCCGACGCAAATGCGCTGGGGTATTGTCCGTAACCTCTCCCGGGCGTGCGGCGAATCGTAATGTCGTGCTCGCCGAGTGGCCGGCGGCAAGTTGGAGCGGGGGGCTGGACGCGAGGAATTCGAAACGATCGGTCGAGAGTTGGACCGAAGTCGGAAGGTGGAAAAGAGACCACGATGGTGAATTGGTCGCAGGAATCGGTGTTGGTCACGGGGGGCACGGGGTCGTTCGGAAAGAAATTTGCCGAAATCATGCTGCGGGAGTACCAGCCGCATCGTCTGGTGATCTTCAGCCGCGACGAACTGAAGCAGCACGAAATGCGGGAATCCGGGTTCAACCACCCCAGCCTGCGGTACTTCATCGGCGATGTGCGCGACGTGGAGCGGCTCAAGCGCGCGATGTCGGGGATCACGGTGGTGGTTCACGCGGCAGCGCTGAAGCAGGTGCCGGCCTGCGAGTACAACCCGTTTGAAGCGATCCAGACCAACATCATGGGCGGACGCAATGTGATTGATGCCGCCATTGATGCGGGTGTACGAAGGATTCTCGCGCTTAGTACCGACAAGGCGGTGAACCCGATCAATCTGTACGGCGCTACCAAGCTATGCGCGGAGAAAATGTTTGTGCAGGCTAACGCGTACGCGGGTGCCCGGGACACACGGTTCAGCTGCGCCCGTTATGGGAACGTGGTGGGCAGCCGAGGCAGCGTGATTCCGATCTTTCTGGAGCAGCGGAAGCGCGGGAAGATCACGGTTACTGATCCGCGCATGACCCGGTTCTGGCTGACACTGGATCATGGAGTCAAGTTCGTGATCCGCTGCATCGAGGAGATGCATGGGGGCGAGATTTTCGTGCCGAAAATTCCCAGCATGCGGTTGCTGGATCTGGCGGAGACGATTGCGCCGGGGTGCGAAGTGGAGACGATCGGCATCCGGCCCGGGGAAAAGTTGCACGAGGTGCTGGTGTCGGACGATGAGTCGCGGAACACACTCGAGACCGACGAGATGTTCGTCATCCAACCGACGCACCCGTGGTGGAAGTCAGAGAATTGGGTACACGCGCGAAAGCTGCCGGAAGGGTTTCGATATTCGAGCGACAGCAACGACCGCTGGCTGACACGGCGGGAGTTGGAAGAGTTGGTGGGGCCGGAAGCAGGCGCTCCGGAAGCGTTGCCGACCTCAGCTTAACCATGAGTGCCCTACGTACCAAGCTCGAACCGCTGGCCATCCACGGCGGGACACCCGTACGGGAGCGACTGCTGCCCTACGGCCGGCAGAGCCTCGACGAGCAGGACATTGAAGCGGTGGTGGAGGTGCTGCGCTCGGACTGGCTCACGACTGGGCCCAAGGTCGGCGAGTTCGAAGAGCGCTTTGCCGCGTGGGTCGGGGTGGAGCAAGCTGTGAGTTTCAGTTCGGGCACGGCGGCTTTGCATGCGGCGGCGTTTGCCGCGGGGTTGAAATCCGGCGACGAAGCCGTCACCACACCGCTGACGTTCTGCGCGACTGCGAACTGCGTCTTATACCAGGACGCCACCCCGGTTTTTGCCGATGTGAGCGCCGATACCCTCAACCTGAACCCCGAGGAAGCGGCAAAGAAAATCAGCTCGAACACGAGAGCGATCATTGCCGTGGACTATGCAGGGCATGCGGCAGATCTGAGCGTACTACGCAGCTTAGCCGAGCAACACGGGCTTCTGCTCATCGAAGATGCGTGCCATGCCCTGGGCGCGGAATTTCGCGGAAAGCGTGTGGGCGGAATTGCGGACATGACAGTGTTCAGCTTTCATCCGGTGAAGCATCTGACCACGGGCGAAGGCGGGATGGTCACGACCAATGACCACGAGCGAGCGGAGACCTTGCGGCGGTTTCGCAATCACGGCATCAGCAGCGAAGCACGGCAGCGGCAGCAGAGCGGGCAGTGGTTCTATGAAATGGTCGCGCTGGGCTTCAACTACCGGCTGACGGATTTCGCGTGTGCACTGGGAACGTCGCAACTGGAAAAGCTGGAGCGGAATTTGGCGCGCAGGCGGGAGATTGCGGCTTGCTACACGAAAGGGTTTCGCGAATTGCCGAGCTTGATTGTTCCCGTGGTGCGGGAAGGCGTGAATCCGGCCTGGCACTTGTATCCGATCCGGCTGAAACTGGAGGCGCTGTCGGCGGGGCGAGCGGAAATCTTCCGTGCTCTGCGGGCGGAGAATATCGGCGTCAACGTGCACTATATTCCGGTGCACAGGCATCCGTACTATCGCGAGCGCTTTGGTTACAAGGGCGGCGAGTATCCGGTGGTGGAGGATGCCTACGAGCGGCTGATCAGCTTGCCGATGTTTCATGGCATGAGCGATCAGGATGTTGAAGACGTCGTGAAGGCAGTGGTCAAGGTCATGGATGGCTATGGGGAGTATTCCTAGTCAGGCTGGGGGAATCATTGCGGAGTGTGAATTCAGTGCAGGAAACCAAGCAGATCCGGGAGTGGAAGGGGGACTTTGGGCGAGAGTATACCGACCGGAACACTCTCGATCCCGCCGCGCTGGATCGGCTTTGGCAGGACAACTACGGGGTTACGAGAACGGCGCTTAATCGCCAGTTCCTGGAAGGGATTCCCGCCGACGCGAGCATTCTTGAAATCGGCTGCAATGTTGGCAACCAGTTGCTTCTGCTGCAGGACATGGGTTACACGAACCTCCACGGAGTTGAGATTCAGAGCTATGCAGTGCGACGGGCCCGGGAGCGCGTGGTATCGGCTACCGTGGCGGAAGGATCGGCGCTGGACATCCCGTATCCTGACAGGTATTTCGACCTGGTTTTCACCTCAGGGGTGCTGATTCACATCGCGCCGGCGGATCTGGCCGGGGCGATCGCGGAGATCTACCGAGTAACGAAGACGTGGATCTGGGGCGCCGAGTATTTCGCACCGGAGGCGACCGAAATCAACTATCGCGGGCACCACGATCTGTTGTGGAAAGGCGACTTTTCCAGGCGTTACCTCGATCAGTTCCGGGATCTGCGGTTGTTGCGAGAGGACCGGCTTCCTTACCTGAATAGTGCAAATACAGATACGATGTTTCTTTTGCAGCGCGTTTCCTAGCGTGGGTGCAATCCAGGAAGGGACCGATTGTGAGAGCAGTAGTCATTATTCAGGCGCGCATGGGCAGTTCGCGGTTGCCTGGGAAAGTGCTGCTTCCGCTGGGAGAGGGAACGGTGCTGGCCAACGTGGTGCGGCGCGTGCAACGTGTTCGGTTGGCGCACGAGGTGTTGGTCGCAACTTCCGAGTCGAGCCGGGATGGCGCCATTGTCGAAGAGTGCGGCCGGCTGGGCGTGCGGAGTTTTCGTGGATCCGAAAATGATGTGCTGGATCGTTACTACCGGGCTGCTTGCAGCAGAGCGGCAGAAGCGGTAGTGCGGGTAACGGCGGATTGCCCGCTGATCGATCCGGAACTCATCAACGAGACGGTACGAGTTTTCCTTCGGGAAAGCGCCGACTACGGCAGCAACGTCTTTCCCCGGCGGTATCCGCGCGGACTTGACACTGAGGTTTTTACTGCGAGTGCGCTGGAGCGGGCCTGGAACGAAGCTCGCGAGCCGCATCAGCGCGAGCATGTCACACCCTACTTTTACGAGCACCCAGAAATCTTTCGCATCTCATCGGCGGCCGCCGAAGTCGATCACAGCCAGTACCGCTGGACGCTGGATACGCCGGAGGATCTCCAACTGTTGCGCGCGGTCTTTGAGAATGTGCCGAATGCTTCCAACTGTGGCTGGAAGGAAGTGCTCGGATTGATGCAAGCGCGGCCGGAACTTGCCGCGTTGAACGCTGCCGTGGCACAGAAATATGTGCCGGCCCAGGTAGCCAAGTCTCTGCCGTGACGACGCTGCTCATCCATCCCGCGGACGACCCTGAAGTTGGACCTTGGACGAGTGCGAAGTGGTCGCGCATCATCGATCTTGGTCTTGGGGGTTCCAAGGCATACGAACGCTGGACGGACCGATTCGGCTGCCCCGTTCTCCCGATCGACGGCATGCGGCGCGGACTCGAGGAAGTTTACCGGGTGCGCGATGTGATCGCGAAAGGCTTGGGTAAGCTGATCGATCGCAGCGGAGTGGATTGGTGGGAGATGATGGCCACCGATCTGCCGGGTCCGTTGGAGATCCTGGTCCTGCTTCGGAAGGTGGCGCAATCACTGGATGCGAATGAGGAAGTCCATGTCACCCGGGCCGGGTTCCACGCGAGTGCATTGCGGCAGATGCTTGGGAATCGCGTGCATACATTTGATGTGGCGGCGCCATCCAGCCGTGGTCCGATGCGGTATCTAAAGGCGGCGCGAAAATTTCCCGCCTGGCAACTGCTACAAATATTTTGGGACAAGAATGATCCCGATCTCGACATTCGGCGTCGATTCGCGCGGCGGACGCGAAGCTCGGATATGCCGGTGGTGCTCATCCCCAGCGGATATGTGAACGTCACGCGTACGGGGCTCGACTATGCACGGACGGCGCCGGGATTGAAATTTCTCCTGGTCGCGACGCGACGGAGCGCATGGGTCGAGGGCCGTCCGTCCAATGTGAGGGGGGAATGGCTGGCGTCCTATGCGGCGCAGCGCGACGAGGGCCCACTCGCCGAGTACGAAGAAATCTTGGCGAAGTGGAGGTGTTTGCGCGAAGAGTTGGAGACAGAGCCGGAGATTAGCCTGGCAGGTCGCCTGGGCCTGCTGGATGATTTCCCGCGATACTTTCGCGTTGGCTGGAAAGTGCGCGGTACATGGGAGGTGGTGTTCCAGCGCGAGCGCATTCAATCTGTATTATGTGCTGACGACAGCAATCTCTGGACACGGCTTCCCTTGCTGCTGGCGCGAAAATATGGGGTGCCGGCGGTTGCCTGCCACCACGGCGCGCTGGATTCCCAACGCATCTTCAAGCAGAACGCGGCCGACGTTGTGCTGACGAAAGGGGACATGGAGAGGGATTACGTGGTGCGGGTCTGCGGGGTCCCACCGGCCGAAGTTGTCGTTGGGGCTCCCGCGCGAATCGGGGAGCAGAAGCGCGACCTGCGAGAAGGAGCGGGGGGGCAACCGCTGATCACGTTCTTCTCCGAACCGTATGAGACGTTTTCAGGACGGGGAGAAGAGTTTTATCGGGATGTGCTGCCAGCGTTGGCGGATCTGGCGGTGCAAACGGGGAAGAAGGTCGTCGTCAAGTTGCATCCGGCAGAGAGTCGAAGTGAACGCGACCGCATGATCGACACGTTGCTCACCACCGCACAGCGCGAGGTCGTGAGGTTGGTCGAAGGACTGACAACGCCCGAGTTGCTGAAGCAGACTTGGTTCGGGATCACGGTGTTGTCAACAGTGGCGAGCGAATGCGCGGTGGCGGGGGTCCCCTGCTTTCTTTGCCGATGGCTGGAGTTTACTCATCACGGCTACGGCGATCAGTTTCTGCGCTTCGGAGTGGGATATGAACTGAAGACGCCGGGCGAGATCGCCGTCATTCCGCGGATAGTGGAGACTCATTCGGCTAACCCGGGTGTCGCCACAGCCGTGTGGCAAACGATCGATCGGGCGAAGCTCGAAGAGATGCTGTCGCCACGGCCGGTGTTGGGAGAGCGCGTCGAGATGGAGATGCAGCGAGCGCAATGAATCCGGGAAGGCTTCTGATACGGGCGGATGCCAGCGCGGCGATTGGGAGCGGACATGTGATGCGCTGCCTGGCGCTGGCGCAGGCCTGGCAGGAGGCGGGAGGCGAGGCGGTATTCGCCATGGCCGAATCGACGCCAGCGGTCGATGCGCGAGTGGGTACTGAGGGGTTCGGAATCGCGCGAATGACCGCCGCTGCTGAAGGCCGAAATGACGCCGAACAAGCTACGGAACTGGCCCGGCAATGCAAGGCGCGCTGGATAGTCGTGGACGGGTACCCATTTGGGGCGGACTACCAGGCGGCCCTGAAAGCAGCGGGGCTTAAGGTATTGTTCATCGATGACAATGGCCACGCGGCGAGCTATTCGGCGGATCTTGTTCTGAACCAGAACGCCCACGCATCGGAGGCGCTGTACCCGAATCACGAAGCCTCGACCCGGCTCCTGTTGGGTCCGCGATACGCCCTGTTGCGACGCGAATTTGCTGCGTGGCGAGAATGGAAGCGGGAGATCCCGGAGATGGCTCGCAGGCTGTTGGTGACCATGGGGGGGAGTGATCCGGCAAACGTGACCGCGACAGTGATTGATGCAATTGCTTCGCGACCTGATGTGGAAATCATGGCGGTAGCCGGAGGGAGCAACCCTCACCTGCGCGAGTTACGGGAGTTGGTTGGCCGTCTCGAGGGCCGAGTGCGTCTGGTTGAGAATGCGAACAACATGCCGGAGCTCATGGCTCGGGCTGATGTCGCAGTTTCTGGGGCGGGAACGACGAACTGGGAGATTTGTTTTATGGGCCTGCCCGCGTTGATCATTGTGCTGGCGGAAAATCAGCGTCTGGTGGCCGAGGAACTTGCCCGGCAAGGGGTCATGCTCTCGTTGGGGTGCGCGACGGAAGTGAGTGCCTCAGGAATTGCGGATCAGGTGGGCAGGTTGGCAGCTTCAGCGGAGAAGAGGCGCGCTCTTTCAACAGCGGGGAGACGATTAGTGGATGGTCTGGGCGCGCGACGTGTGGTTGCTGAATTGACGAGTACGGCGGGAGGATAAGTGGCAACGGAGAAAACAACGGAGAGCGTTCGAGATTACTGGAATAGCCGCGCAGGATTAGGGAAGTGGGCTGGGACTCAGGATTTGATCGCGAAGGAGCTCGAACTCAAAGCAATTGCGGAGTTCGTTGAGCCCGGCATGAGGATTCTCGACGCAGGTTGCGGAAACGGGATTTCCGCCATCGAGATTGCGCGGCGCTTTCCAGTAGAGATTACGGCGTTCGACTCTGCTCCGGAAATGATTGAAGCCGCGCGCCAGATGGCCGTTACGGAGCACCTGGCCGGGTCCATCAGCTTTCGCACAGGGGATATCACGGATCTGAGCGGCTTGCCGCGGAACTTCGATCTTATCTATACCGAGAGAGTGCTGATCAACTTGCCGGATTGGGAGACACAGAAGAGAGCAATTTCCCAGTTGACGGGGTTGCTCCGGCCCGGGGGAACTTATGCGATGCTGGAGAACAGCCAGGACGGGCTGGACAAGATCAATGGGCTAAGAGAAGACGCGGGGTTGAAGGCGATTCTTCCACCCTGGCACAATCGCTACCTTCGCGATGCCGAGTTGCAGACGCTGAATCTGCCTTCCGTGACCCTTGAACGGGTGGTGTTCCACAGTTCCACCTATTACTTTCTCAGCAGAGTTGTAAACGCCTGGCTTGCCGCTCGGGAGGGCCAGGAACCAGACTACAACTCGCCCATTAATGAGCTCGCACTCCGGTTGCCGGCGATCGGTGACCTTGGCCAGGGAAGGATTTGGGTGTGGAAACGCTCGGAAGCGAACTGAGGCTGGGCGGAGTGGGAAGGTCGCGTCTCGGCCGGGGCCACCCGGCTTATGTGATCGCCGAGGTCTCCGCCAACCATCACCAGGACTTCGATCAGGCCGTCCGCATCATCCGAGCGGCCAAAGAGGCCGGTGCCGATGCGATCAAGCTGCAAACGTACACAGCCGACACGATTACGATGCAGAGCGATCAGGAGTATTTTCGGGTGGGTGGCGGCACACTCTGGGACGGCCGCACGCTTTACGATCTTTACGGCGAAGCCTACACGCCGTGGGAGTGGCAGCCCAGACTGAAACAAATCGCGAATGAACTCGGCATGGATCTGTTTTCCAGCGCCTTCGACACGAGCGCCGTCGATTTTCTGGAGGAGATGGGAGTTCCGGCGCACAAGGTGGCCTCGTTTGAGTTAGTGGACATTGGGTTGATTGAGAAGATGGCGCGGACTGGCAAGCCGCTGATCATGTCGACGGGAATGGCGACGCTGGAGGAGATTGAGGAGGCGGTCAAGGCGGCGCGGAAGGCAGGAGCTGCGCAGATTGCCTTGCTGAAGTGCACGAGTGCGTATCCGGCACCTGCGGAAGAAATGAATCTGCGGACGATTCCGGAACTGGCGCGGCGGTTCGGAGTGCCAGTCGGACTCTCGGATCACACGATGGGCATTGCGGTACCGGTGGCGGCGGTGAGTCTGGGGGCATGCATCATTGAGAAGCATCTGACGCTGGCGCGCGCTGATGGCGGTCCCGACGGTGCCTTTTCCCTTGAGCCGCAGGAATTCAAGGCGATGGTGGAGGCGGTCCGCACGGCGGAAAAGGCGTTGGGCACGGTTCACTTTGGCGTAAGTGAGCGAGAGGCCAGCAGCAGGATCTTCCGGCGTTCGCTGTTTGTCGTGCGAGACATGAAGGCGGGGGAGAAGTTCACGGGGGACAACGTGCGATCGATTCGTCCTGGCAACGGGCTGCATACGCGGCATCTGCCCGAGGTGGTGGGCAAGACGGCGGCCGTGAACATCAGCCGCGGAACGCCACTGAGCTGGGATCTGGTGAAACGGCCGTGAGGCTGGTCAGCCCACTGTTGAAGCGGGTGGTATATCCGGGCCTGGCGCAGATCGGCTACTTGCGACGTCATACGCGGGGGCAGTTGTGTGTCGTTACCTATCATGGAGTGCGCCCGGCTGGCTATCGCGATATCGACCCGGACCTGGATGGGAGTCTGGTCAGCGGACCGATGCTTCGTCTGCAGATCCGACTGCTGAAATCGCACTACAGCGTGGTGACGCCCGACCAGTTTCTGCGGTGGATCCAGCGCAAAGCTGAGTTGCCTCCACGAGCGCTCCTGCTGACCTGCGACGACGGCCTGAAGAACACCCTCACGGAAATGTTGCCCGTGCTGCGCGACGAAGGCGTGTCATGCCTGTTCTTTATTACCGGAGGGTCGGCTGGGGACACGTTGCAGATGCTGTGGTACGAGGAGCTGTATCTGATGTTGCTGCAAACGCCGCCTGGTTTGCTGGAAGTGGAAGAGCTGGGCGTGCGCGTATCGCTGCGCGGGAGAGATGAGCGGCGAAAAATCTGGTTGGCGATGGTGAAGTCACTCTCCCGTGTTGATAGCGGGCGGCGCTCGGTCCTGATGGAACAGGTGCGGAAGCAGTGCGGACTGGCCGAGGATTGGCAAAGCGCTTACTGGAATGATTCTGCCCGCCGGAGCCGTTTCGGGTTGTTGAACGCGAACGAGGTACGCGAATTGGTGGCAAGCGGCATGTCGATCGGCGCGCATACGTTGAGCCACCCCATGCTTTCTCATGCTTCAGATGAGGTTGCACGGGGAGAAATCTCGGCGAGCCGTAGCGTGCTGGAACAGGCGTTTGGGGTTCGGATATGGGCCCTGGCCTATCCTTTCGGGGACGCTACGTCTGTCACCGCACGCGAAATGAAGATGGCCGACGAGGCGGGGTTCGAGTGCGCGTTTGTAAATTATGGCGGAGGATTTGGGGCGGAATTGCCGGTGTTTGCTCTCCCGCGAGTGCACGTCACCGCAGAGATGTCGCTGGGAGAATTTGAGGCTCATGTGTCGGGATTTCATCGGAGACTCAGACGGCTGGGACAACAGGAGGCGGCCAGTGTCGCTCAGGGTGGATGAAGTGTCCCCGCGTCGTCGCTGAAGGTTGAACCGGGAAGCCGCAGTTTCTCCATGTGCCTGGGGATGACTATCCGCGAGTCAGGCGCCGTTATATAACTGGTACTACTGCGTTCTTCCCGAACGAAGAAGAACAATACGAAGCTCGGCTTGCGAATAACATTACAGCGGCAGATTCCGGACGATCCGGCGCTCCAGCGGCAGTGGAACAACCTCGTGCAACAGATGGAGCCGCCCGAGGTTTTCTATACCTACGAGTGGGCCTGTGCGGTGCAGGCGGCTTACGGTGAGTCATTGCAGCCGTTGCTCTTCCTGGGGCACGAAGGGGACGACCTCGTCGCGGTGGCGGCTCTCGCGACCGACGGCGCCGGGCGAGTTACGAGTTTCCTGGCGGGCACGACGGCCGACTATTGTGATTTTGTGAGCCGGCGCAAAGATCGGGCGGAGTTTGTCGCGGGTGCGCTGCAGAAGTTGAAGGAACTCAAGCTTCGTGACTTGATCCTGGCCAATCTGCCGGCGGACTCAGAGACGGTGGCAGCCCTTCGAACAGCCGCCGAGGAACATCGATTCCACGTCTACATGCGTCCGGCATATGTGTGCGCGCAGGTGGAACTCGGGCAGGGAGAGGGTCGGCAGGGACTGAAGACATCGCTGCAGGGCAAGAAGAAGTTACGGCATTACCTTCGCGCGATGGAACGCGAGGGGCCGGTCACGGTGAAACATTTGCACTCGCCGGACGAAATCTCTGGCACACTGCCTCGATTCGTGAGCGCGCATGTCGTTCGCTTCCGGGCGATGGGACGGGTCAGCAACCTGGAGAAACCGGAACGGCAGCGTTTCCTTGCCGAACTCGCAAAGCGGTTCGCTGGGACTGATACTGTCACCCTCAGCGAAATGAGCGTGGGTGACAGAGCCATGGCGTGGAACTACGGCTTTCAGTTTCAAGGAAGCTGGTTCTGGTATATGCCCACCTTCGACACGCGAGACGAGACGAACTCGCCAGGGTACTGTCTGCTTGCACAGATCGTCATCGAGGCATGTGGGCGGCCGGAGATGCGGGTCGTGGACCTGGGGCTGGGAGCGGAAGGCTACAAGGAACGATTCGGGAACAGCAGCCGGCAAACGTTGTATACAACTCTGACTCTTTCGCGGGCGCGACACTGGCGGGAAGTTGCGAGATATCGCGCGGCGACAGCCATCAAGAAGTCGCCGCGTCTCGATACTGCGATCCGTGGAGTACGGGCCGCCCTGCAGCGGCCTGCGGGCGGGGACAAGGGGAAAGATTCGAAGGCGCAGGTTGAGCAGGTCTGAGCCCGACGAGAGAACGGATCTGATGGCGTTCAGTGTGTCACCGGAGAACCCGCAAATCACCAACGAGACGCAAAAGTTCCAGACACAAATGGGACAGATCTCGCGGCATTCCTCCGTCTTCTTCCTGGGGACGATTTTCCGGATCGCTGCGGGGTACGTGTTCAAAGTCTATCTGGCTAGAACCCTGGGGCCCGAACCTCTTGGCATCTATGCGCTGGGGATGACGATCGTGGGATTGGTGGGCATTTTGGGGGGGTTGGGTCTGCCGCAGGCGGCGGTTCGATTCGTCGCGCACTACACCGCCTCGCAAAAGATGGATGAGTTACGACATTTTCTGGTGGCGGGGACAGGTGTGATTCTTGCCGCGAATGTGGTTCTGGGGGCGTTGGTCCTGGGGATCGGTCCATGGGTCGCGGTGCACTTTTACCATTCGCCGGGACTCTCGCCGTACGTGAAGTGGTTCGCGTTAATCATGGTACTGGGCTCTTTGACTAGCTTCTTCGGCAAGGTGCTGCAGGGTTACAAGCAGGTGGCACGGCTGACCGTGCTGACCGACTTCGTCGCGACACCGTTGGCGATGCTGGCCACGGTATTGCTGATTGCCTGGGGAGCGGGGCTTCGCGGGTACATTCTGGCGCAAGTGATCAGCGGAGCAGTTCTGCTGGCGATGCTGCTGCTCGCGGTTTGGAGACAGACTCCTTCGACTGCTCGTCGCTTTAGTGCCGGGCTGGCGCGTCCCGAACCGCAGGTATTCAGTTTTGGCGCGACGGTTCTGGGCATTGCCCTGATGAATTTTCTGTTAAGCCAGAGTGACCGCGTGTTGATTGGGTTTTACCGGAATGCCCGCGAGCTAGGTATTTACTCGATTGCCGCGGCCATGGTGGCATACATTCCTGTGGCGCTGCAGTCGGTCAATCAGATTTTTTCGCCGACGATCGCCGATTTGCACACGCGGGGAGAGCGGCAGTTGCTGGAGCGCCTGTATCAAACGTTGACACGATGGATCCTTGCGTTCACGCTGCCGCTGGTGATTGGCATGATGGTGTTCGCAAAGTCGCTAATGGGAATTTTCGGCACCGATTTCCAGGCAGGCTGGCTGGTGCTGATCATCGGCTCGGTGGGGCAACTGGTGAACTGTGGCGTCGGTTCCGTCGGATTCCTGCTCCTCATGTCCGGACACGAACGCCAGCTCATGAGAGTCCAGGTGGTGACGACAATGTTGACTATCGTTCTCGGCCTGGCCCTTATTCCGCGCTGGGGGATTATCGGCGCAGCGGCGGCGTCGGCCACGGCGAACGTGGTGGTCAACATGTGGAATATGCTGCTAGTTCGGCGCTTGCTGGGTTTTCTCCCGTACAATCGCAGTTCGTTGCGGCTGCTATCTTCAACGGTGGTATCGGTTGGGGTTGTAATATTCTCCGAGGCGATGTTGCGGGGCATGGCTGCGTGGACGAGGATTGTGGTGGGACTATTGCTCGCGTACGTTTCATTTCTCGGCGTGCTGCTGCTCAGCGGCCTGGATGCAGACGACCGTCTGATCGGCCAGGCTGCATGGAAGCGAATGAAAGGGTTTCTTCCGGCGATTGACGTGGGGGCGTCGTGACGACCGCAATACGAGAAATCCGTCTGCCTTCGGAATTGTGCGACGCTGTCGAGCAACACTTCGGGGCGCAGTTTACGAATATCGAAGACCTTCTCGTGTTCGTTCTCAGCGAGTTGATTCGCGAGGATTCGCACAAGCTTGACCAGAGCGATCAGCAGATGATCGAAGCGCGCCTGCGAGACCTGGGATATCTGTGAGGATGAGAAATCGTCGTTCCTCAGACATCCATCAGGCTTCTGAAATAAACCATGTCTAGATCTCTCATCTTAATTACGGTCGACTGCCTGCGGGCAGATCACGCGGGTTTCATGGGTTATGGGTCGCCAACCACCCCTTTTCTCGATCGCTTAGCCGAGGAAAGCTTCGTATTTCCGAGGGCCATCGCCACGGGCGCGCCGACCTATTATTCGTTCCCTGGAATCATGGCGTCGCGTTTTCCGTTGGCGCTCGGTCGCGAAGTTGTGGGACTGGCTCCCGGCGAAACGACTCTGGCTACTGTCCTGCAAGGCGCGGGATACCGGACGGCGGCTTTCGTTGCCGGGAATCCGTATCTGTCTTCACTCTTTCACTACGAGCAAGGGTTTGGAGTTTTTCGCGACTTCCTGTCGGAAGGAACGCCGTCCGCAAAAGCCGGTGAGCAATGTGGACCGCGTGCGAGTCTGCGGACGCGCGTGAATGAACGTGTGGCGCGAGTGGCGCACACTCTCGGCCCGTTGGGCCGGCTGTACAACGAACTCTATTTTCAGTACTGCCAGAGACTGGCGGCGTCCGGGCAGGAGACCTGGGATGGGTTGCGGCGCTATCCGGCGGCGGACGTTCTTGTCGATCAAGCGTGCGACTGGCTGGCTTCGACGGGAGCCCAGCCCTTTTTCCTGTGGCTGCACTTCATGGATCCGCACGCTCCGTACTATCCGCCGGCAGAAGCGTTACAAGCATTGGGAGCGCACATCGGACCCTCGCGAGCACGCTACGTGAATTCGGCATGGAACCGCGACGACCTCGACGCCCGGCACCTGCGCAAGTATCGCGACGAGATCGTGCTCCTCCATGATGCGGGCATTCGGTGGGTCGACACGCAACTGGCGCGGCTGGTCGGTAAGTTGCGCAATCTCTCATGCTGGGAATCATCCGTGTTCGCCGTAACGGCGGATCATGGGGAAGAGTTTCTGGATCGCGGCGGCACTTTTCACCCTCCTTCACAGACGCAGCAGGAGATGTTGCGCGTGCCTCTGCTGATCCGAGTGCCCGGTGTAGGGAAGAAGCAGCTTTCTGATGCGCCGTTCAGCCATCTGCACCTGGGGCCCACACTTCTGGAAGCCATGGGGATAGGGAGCCCCGGGGCTTTCGAGGGCAGAAGCTACTGGACGGCACTCCAGGAAGGCAGCGGCTGGGAACTGGCGATTTCAGAATCGATCGGAAGTTGCACGAATGGAATGGACACGGTCTTGCGGATGGGAGGCCGGAGAGTTGTGGTGCAGGAGAGGAGATACAAGCTGGTGCTGGATTTCGGCCAGCGGTCCGAGCAGTTGTTCGATCTGGACGCTGACCCCTCGGAATTGTGTTCGCTGCCGCTGGAATCGGAAAAGGCAGTTCGTGCGCGGCTCCTGCGCGCGGGCTTGGAACACTGTCAGCGAGCGGCGCGGCGTCCCAAAGCAGAACTGTCGCTGCGCGCCAGGGTTCGGCAGATTGGGCTAGAATGGAGCCACACGAAAATGCAATCTGCAACTCTGGCGTCTTGAGCGACAGACTGTCCATGGCCCATGCTTCCCGCCTGATCAGAGTTTTCACTCCTTCGTTTGCGGACGAGAACGACACCAACGCGCAGAACCTGACAGTGAAGGAGGTGGTGGCGCGCCTGGATCCGGAGTTGTTCGAGGTGACGATGCTCAGCGAAGGCGGACCGGATGATCCCCGCATCGTCGCGCGGAAGAACACGAGGATTTTGCCTTACTACGCGCACGGAAATACGTTGCGTCTGCTTCTGCGAATCCTGGCGGATCGTCCGGATATTTACTTTTTTCCGCGTTACGGTCCTCTGGATCGCGCGTTTCTTGGCGCGCGAAAATATCTTCCGCTCAATACCGCTCTCATTACTTACGTGGTCATGATGATGAACAAAGAGACCGGCGGTGGGATGGTAGCTCGTCTCATCAGGGAATCAGACCGCGTGTACGCGAATTCGACGTTTGTGTCCGAAAGCGTGCAGGAAATCTTCAGGGTGCATCCGGCTGCTGTTTACGACGGCGTGGATCGCCGCTTCTTCTTTCCGTCTCAGTCTGAGAGAGCCTCGAAGAAGAAGTTGGTTGTGCTATATGCAGGGTCATTTCAGCCGCGCAAACGGGCGGAAATAGTGATTGAACAGGCAGCGCGGTGGCCGGACGTGGAGTTTCGCCTTGCCGGGAAAGGCGAAACGGAAACGGAGTGCCGCGCTCTGGTTCAGCAGCGTGGCTGCGGGAATGTGGTGTTTCTTGGGCACTTGCCCTCGGCGCAATTGGGGGAGCAGATGCGAGAAGCAGACGCGTTCCTCTTCCCAAGCGTGCTCGAAGGGCATCCCCAGGTTCTCATTCAGGCGGCGGCGTGCGGGTTGCCAGCGGTGGCGATGAGCTTGTATCGTCCGGACGCTGTCGCGCATGGCCGTAGCGGATTTCTGGCCGACAACGATCAGGAACTAGCCGACAGTCTCGACTCGCTTCTTCGTGACGCAGAGCTTCGCCGAAGAATGTCGACTGCCGCGGCGGAGCATGCAAAACAGTTCGACTGGGATCGCATCGCCGGGCAGTGGGGCGAGATCTTTCAGGACACTGCCGTCCACAAAAACAACAGGGGCAGGATTGCCGAGGACTGAGGGACCTGTGGATCATGAATCGTCCGCCGCCGCCGTCCCAAAGCAGGGTCACGGGGCCGATGCGTCCATGGTGGTCGACCGCGAAGGCATCCGTGGCTCGAGACAATCCGGCGGCGATGGCTCACTTCATGTTCTGACGATCACTCCGTTCTATCCCACAGCGCGCGACTGTGCGAGCGGATGCTTTGTTGCGGAACCCCTGGCGAATCTGACCGGTCTCGGGATGCGGTCGACGGTATTTGCCGTCGAGGCCGTGTACAGGCAGAGACCAGAGATAAGTCGGGCTGCGCCGGAGGCCCAATGGTTCCGGTATCCTTTGTGGCCCGGGGGCTTCGGACTGGCCAGTGCGGGGGTTGGTGTCTATCTACGGGTTCGCGGGGCAGTGATTGCGCTGCACAAACGGCATCCGATTGATCTGATCCATGCCCACGGAGCACTCCCGTGCGGACATGCCGCCCTTCTTTTGGGGCGGAGTCTGAAGATTCCTTATGTTGTGACCGTGCATGGACGGGATGCGTTCTCAACCTCGCAAGTCGCGGGTCGGGCGGGCGCCCGCTGTGCGCGAGTTTCGCGAGAGGTGTACGCAGCGGCGCGCCGCGTGATCGGAGTCAGTCAACGGGTATGCGCCGAAGTGGCTCAAGGGATGTCTGGGAATGTAAAGCTATCCCCGGTCTACAACGGCATCGATCCGGCTTTGTTTCATCCCGGGGAGGACAGGGAGCAACTCTCCATGCTGACGGTCGGGAACCTGATCCCGATTAAGGGACACGTGCTGGTGGTGAAAGCGCTGGCGGAATTGCTGCCGGAATTCGCCAGCCTCTGTTGGGAAGTGATCGGCGGCGGGCCGGAACTGGGTCGAGTGCGTGAACTGGCCGAGAAGCTCGGAATTCTGGATCGCATTCGTTTTCGCGGCCGCATCGGGCGAAGCGAAGTCGCCGAGGCGTGCGGGCGCTGCACGGCTTTCGTCTTGCCCAGTCGTTACGAGGGGTTGGGTTGCGTGTATCTGGAAGCGATGGCGTCAGGGAAAGTCGCGATCGGATGTAGAGGGCAGGGAATCGAAGAAGTGATTCGACACGGTGAAAATGGCTGGCTGGTTCCGCCGGACGGGTTGGCGGAACTGATCGACGGGCTGCGTATTCTGCTGCGAGACGAAGCGCGATGCAAGCAGATCGGCGCCGCCGCGCGGAATACGATTCTGCAATCGTTTACGTTGCAGCATCAGGCTGAGCGTTTGCTGAAGGTCTACAGGGAGAGCCTGGGGTGAAACGCCGCGTCGTTATCCTGACGGAAATCATCGCACCCTATCGCACTCCGGTGTTCAATGCGCTGGCGGCGCACCCGGACGTGGACCTGCATGTGATTTTTCTCTCTGAAACCGATCCTGGTTTGCGGCAATGGCAGGTATACCGGGACGAGATTCGATATTCGTATGAAGTGCTCGCGTCGCATCGCCAGCGCATGGGAAGCTTCAGTGTGCTGATCACGCGCGGTATGCGCGCCGCCCTGGAAAAAAGCAGTCCGCAGGTGATCGTGGCGGGAGGCTACAACTATCTCGCGATGTGGCAAGCGCAACGGTGGGCTGGGGCACATGGAGTGCCATTCCTGCTGTGGTCGGAAAGTAACGTTGGGGACGCACGGCGAAACTTCTGGTGGGTGGAGGCGGCCAAGCGAAAATTTATTCGTTCGTGTCAGGGCTACGTCGTTCCCGGCAGTTCTGCGGCAGCCTATCTGAAGACATTCGGAGTCGCCGAACGGCGGATTTTTGTTGCTCCAAACGCGGTCGATGTCGGGCGCTTTGCTCGAGCGGCCGATGCAGCGCGCGGGGAAACGGGATTGCGCAAGCGGTTGGGACTGCCGGAACGGTATTTGCTGTTCGTGGGCAGATTCGTGCAGGCGAAAGGAGTCTTTGACCTGCTCGAGGCCTATGCGAAACTGCCCAGAGAGATGCGTCAGGCGGTAGGGCTGGTGTTGACCGGGGATGGGCCCGAACGCGAACAGTTGGCGGAGCGCAGCCGGAAGATTGAATCGGGCAGTGTGGTGTTGACGGGTTTCCTGCAACGAGACGACTTGCCTGCCGTGTATGCGCTGGCAGAGGCGCTGGTACTACCGACGTATAGTGACACATGGGGCTTGGTGGTGAATGAAGCAATGGCTTGTGGGCTGCCCGTGATTGTGACTCGGGCGGCAGGATGCGTTACCGATCTCGTGGGAGACGGCGAGAATGGATACGTGGTAGGAGTGGGTGACGCGGAAGGGTTATCGGCGGCGATGAGCAAGGTATGGGGCGCTCCGGATCTACGGGAGCGAATGGCGCAACGCAGCCGCGCTCGGAGTGACCGGTTTACTCCGGATCGGTGGGCAAGCGGGATGGCGGATGCTGTCGCCGGCCTGATGGGAGAGCAGCGTGGATAAAGCCTTACGGATTGCGCTTGTTGGGCTGCCGATCGTCCTGGTTGCGTCGCTGATTCTTCTGGGCCAGTCCCTGCCGGCATACTTCAGCAACCAGCAATTCCTGTTGGGCCTGATTTTTCTGCAAATACTCGTCGTTTGTTTGTGGTTCTATGAGCAGCTGTTCTTTCCTTTGTTAATGATCGCGTTCTTGTGGGCGGGGACGGATGTGCCCATGTCGGAGCCCTGGACAATTGGGCGATGGCTGGTCCTCGGAGCAGGTGCGTTGGTCGGGTTCGTGCGGACGCTCGGGACGAGCGCCCAACACTATCGTGCATTTCACGTCGTTGCCGCGTTTTGTGTGGCGAGTGCGGTCGCCTCAGCCACTGTGTCCGAGGCGCCCAGCCTTGCGCTGCTGAAAGCGGTCAGTCTGTTTCTTCTTTTTCTATATGGAGCTTGTGGGGCGCGGCTGGTTTTGCGGGATCCAGATCGATTCTTCCGCGGGCTCCTGCTCGCGTGTGAGCTGAGCGTTTACGCCAGCGCCTTCTGTTACCTGGTGCTCAGTCAAGAAATCTGGGGAAACCGGAATTCTCTGGGCGCGGTGGAAGGCGTGGTGGCGGCTCCCTTGCTTCTCTGGGGCGCGTTGGTTGCGGGCGAGAAGAGCCTGCAGTTGCGCCGGGCGGTGGCTTGCCTGGGCGCTCTGTACCTGGTGTATTTTTCGGTTACCAGGGCGGCGATGCTCGGTGTCACCGTCGCGATGCTGGTGGTCCTGGTAGGCGTGAGGAAGCACAAACTCATTGTGAAGGGGTTACTCGGCGGCGTGTGCGTCATCGCGATCACAGCGATCCTGGCCCCGAGCCACCTCGACGAATTCAACAGTTCGCTGGTGTCCGGCGTAATTTACAAGGGACAACAAGAGCAGGGGTTACTGGGATCGAGGCTGACCCCGTGGCAGGAAACATTACGGGTGATCGAGAACAAGCCTTACTTCGGCAGTGGTTTTGGGACCAGCATTTCTGGAGGCCAACCGTTCGGCGAGATCGGACGTTTGGCTTCAACTGCGGTTCTCCGCGAACACGGCAGCAGTTACCTGGCAATCACAGAATGGGTGGGGCTACTGGGAATTCTGCCGTTTGCGATCCTTCTCCTGCTCTTGATCCGCGCGATCGTTAGAGTTTTCCGCTGCTTGCGCCGGACGGGTAATCTGGCCCACTACTCGGTGCCGATCATGATGGTGATGATTGCTGGACTGGTGCACGCCGGGTTTGAGGATTGGATGTTCGCGGTCGGTTATTATCTGACGGTCTTGTACTGGACGTTGGCATTTCTTCTGGTAGATCTCGTGCCTGAGGATACGGCCTACTACCCCGCACCTCTCCACGGCATGCATTATCGGTACGCGACCAGCGCCCCCGCGCCGCGGCAATAGTTCACGATGCGACTGTTCATTCATGCGCTGGGGGCGTCGGCGGGTGGCGGCCTAACGTATCTGAGGAACGTGCTTCCCCATCTCGCCACGCATCCGGATGTCGAGGTGTCACTCTTGGCGGGCGATGAGGCTGCTGCGCAGATTCCTGCGGCGGGCAATGTGCACCTGGTTCGATGCGACGCGGAGTCGCGGGGCACGCTGGCTCGATTTCTTTGGGAACAAAAGCGGGTCCCTGCTCTGATCCGAGATGCGCGAGCAGATGTGCTGCTGTGCGCAGGTAATTTTGCGATCTGGAAGTCGCCGGTAGCGCAGATTCTCCTCAGCCGCAATTCACTCTACACGTCTGCCGATTTCGAGCGCGACCTGCGACAGCGGAGCGACTATCGGTTGCTGGTGGACACCTGGGTGAAGGCCTGGGCGGCCCGGAAGTCGATCCAACGCGCTGAACTGACCGTTGCTCCGAGCGAGGCGTTTGCGCGGGACCTGAAAGCCTGGGCGCGGCGGGACGTAGTATGGCTGTATCACGGATTCGATCATGACGAATTCTTCCGTGATCCAACACCGCTGCCACCTTTGGTTCAGGCGAAGCTGCACGCGGACGCTGGCACCGTGCGCCTGCTGTTTGTCAGCCATTACAACTACTACCGGAACTTCGAGACGCTGTTGCGCGGATTTGCCTTGCTGAAGCAACGGTACCCGCACGGGAAAATACAGCTGGTGCTCACTTGCGAACTGGCTCCGGGAAAGAACCCCGGCAGCTATCGGACAGAGGGCGTCACCGAACTTTTGCAGGAGTTGAGTATCTCCTCCGACGTGGTGCAACTCGGAGCTGTTGCATACCAACAGCTGCATCACGTATATCGCTGCTGTCAGATCTATGTGACGCCGGCATACACGGAAACTTTTGCTCATCCGCTGGTGGAAGCGATGGCATGCGGACTGCCGATCGTGGCGTCAGACCTTGAAGTGCACCGGGAGATTGCCAATGGCGCTGCCCTGTTTTTTGACCGATTCTCCCCGTCCGGATTGGCTGAAAGAGTCGCACAGCTCCTCGAGTCTCCGGCATCGCAATCGGATTTGCGCATGAGCGGGCTTCGCCACAGTGAGACTTTCAGTTGGAGCGCCCACGTCGACCGACTGCTGGAGTTGGCTCGGGGGCTGTCGGACAAATCACGCTGAACGGCTCCCGATGTCAGGGACGCTAGACCTTCAGTTTCAAGAGATGAACCACGTTCTGGATTCCAATCGCGGAACTGGCCGCAAGCACTGCCGTGACCGGGGCCAACAGCCAGAGAAGGCGGCGGTCTCTTGGGAGCCAGCGCTGGAGGGCAACGAAGACGAAGGGGAGAATCGGGATGGCAAAGCGCGGGAAGTTTCCTCTTGCCCACACCGGATAGTTGTAGCAATAGAGTGAGAGCAGATATGGCGCCGCGAAGATGATCTCCGGCACATGCTCTCGGGCGTAGCGATGGAAAGATTGGGTCCAGAGCATGGCCACGATCGCGATCAATACGAGGAAGATCCATCCGAACGTCAACAGAAGGTTCGAGACGGGGGCGGGATAGAGAATCGTCCCTTTGATGATGGCGTAAAAGGGCACGCCGAAGAGCGGTACCGTCGCCGCAGCCTGAGTGGATTCGTAGCTATGAACGGTGGCTAACGGGTCGTGGAAATAGCGAGCCAGAGGAATGATATAGAGAATACCGATCAAGGCTCCGATGGCGGTGGCCGACAACAAGAGCCTCCACTGGCGCCGCCAAAGCAGAGTCAAGCCGATGCCCAGGAGGAGAAAAACACTCAGGGGACGAGTGATGGTGGCAAGTGAAGCAAGCAAGGCCGCCAGCAGCCAGCGTTCCCGTCGAATCGCAAGGAACGATCCGAAGAGCAGAGCCACGAACATGGGCTCGGACCCACCCAGGTACGAACGCTGATACCAGTCGAAATTGAGAATGGCAAACGCGGTGGCGATCCAGCCTCCCCAGAGCCTGTAGGCCAGGATTACCGCGATCCAAGATGACACTACGGACACTGTGAGGAGCGCGGCGCGGTCGGAAAGGCCCGTGAGCTTCGAGATTGCCGCCATTAAATAGGGAAGTCCCCAGAAGTGTTTGATGGCCACCCCGTGGAAATCCCACCTGCGGATTGCCGAAGCGATAGACATGTAGGCGGAGCTGTCGGCGAAATTGTCTACCAGGCTGAGATAAGGCGTCAGCAGCGAGGTGAAAGTTACGAAAATTGCGGCCGAGGCCAGGCAGACCGTGAGAGTCTGCCGAAGAGATGGCTCGGAACACCAGGCAGAACCCGGCGTCGCGTCGATTTGCACCGTCCCCGGTGAAGACATGCTGATTAGGGCTGATCGAGGCAGGAAAATCGTATCACGAACTACGGACGCTGCCGCTCACGCAAGACGCGGTTGGCAAAGAGTTGTTCCTCACCGATGAAATGTAATGACTCGTCCCACCTCGCCCATCGCGGGATCGGTGATGGGAAGGTTGGAGGTCGCTCCCGGCGAACTTTCAATCTGGCTGACGATCGTCTGGTAGGCATGATTGTTGGGCTGTCCCCATACCAGGACGGCATCGGTTTTCTTGCTCCCAGCAGCAGCGGCCAGTTGGTTAACCTCGCTGGCATCGTCGGGGAGAGCGGAATTCATCGCAATCAGGTGCCGTCCGCTCAGGTACGCGACGTACGGTCCGACTTCGAAACCCACGCCGTGGGCTGGATAAGGTCCATTCCCGATGCTCACCAGACTATTTCCGGCAGGCTGACTCTGTTTGAGCAGCGCGACCGCGTTGTAACAGCTGCGCTGAAAATCACGATCAATCGTCCGGAACGGCGACGCCCAGTAGATGGTGAAAAACACGGTACTCAGAACGAACAAGGCCAGGCACATCTTTTGCAGGCGAGGCGCGAGCCGGAGATCGCGATTGGGCCCGCCGGGAATGATGAAGCCTGAAGCCAGCGCAATGAGAATTGCGATGATGGGCAGAATGTAGCGGGCGTCGAAGACCAGCATCCCATAGGCCCCCACGAGAGAAGCGAAGCATACGACTGCCATGATGGCGAACAGCGCCTCGGGCCAGTGGTCGCGACGGCGCCGGATGAGCTTTGGAATTCCGACGATCAGGACCAGAACTCCCGCCGGTGTAAGGAGAATCACCGCTTCTTTGAGGGCGGCGGGAACGTTGCTGCGCTCATTCTCGACAATCACCGGAATGAGCGCCGGGTTCGCCATCTTGAATTGCTGTACGGCTGCCCACGGCTGCTCTGCGACCATGTAGTTGTCGTAGGAGGTATCGGCGAGGGGATACGGATCTCCTCGCGGATGGTGGCTAAGATTCCGCTTCATATCAATCATGAGATTGGCGCGAAGCTGATAGCCAGTTGTAAACACGCCGTATTTTGTCTTTAGCATTTCACCCCAGCTCAGCCACGTGATCACCGGGGCAAGGAAAGCCAACAACAGCGAGACAGCCTTTCGGCGGAGAGAATGTTGCGGATAGGACAATGCCGCCAGGACGGTGGCGAAGAAGAGCCATGGCATGGCAAATGCCTTGGCCAGAAAGGCGACGGAATGCGATACGCCCAGAAGAAGCCAATTCAGATTGGTGTCCTTCCGCAGGCAAGTGAGAAGGAGTGAGAAGTACACGATCGTGCAAGCAGTGAACAGAAAATCGGCCTGGATGGTCGTCACGGCTACTGCGACTACTCCACGCGCGATAGAGAACCAGAGGACGGCTGCAGCCGCGGCCAGGTGTGAACGCCACAGTCGGAAGGTCAGCCAGTAGAGCAAAGGCAGACAGGAGAGAAGACTCGCGACTGTGATGATTCGACCCAACAGCGTCAGGTCGCGCGTGACGAACGAGCCAGCAGCAATCAGCCAGGAGATCAGGGGGCTCCAATAGCCGTGAAGGGATTTCGTCAGGTCCCCGTCCCGAAGATGACGAGCCAAGCCAATGTAGCTGATGGCATCCGAGGTGATATTGTGTGCGCAAAAGCGCCAAAACCAACCAATTTGAAGCGCGCATGCAAGCGCTGCAAGGAGCAGCAGGGCGAGAGCGATGCGTCGCTCGGACCTTTCTTTGGCACCGGTGGTTCCGGTTGTCTCCAAGGGGAGCATTGGGCGGGAACGATTATAAGTGATCGAGGCGGCACACCTGCGGATCTCATCTGGCTCCATTCACGTTATGATCATCATTCGTGGCCGATTCAACCTGTCATGTGTGGAATCTTCGGTATCGTCGCGCGGGAGGTGTCAAGCGACACATTGGAGCGGGCGCGGCGCAGTCTGGCTCATCGCGGACCGGACGATGCGGGTTCGGTTGTCATTCCGGCGGTTCCACCGGAGGGCTGCGACGTAGGTTTCGCTCACACGCGGCTCTCCATCATTGACCTCTCGCCACTCGGTCACCAGCCAATGCAGGACCCTTCCACCGGCAACTGGATCGTCTTCAACGGGGAGATCTACAACTTCCGGGAGTTGCGGCAGGAATTGAGCGCAGCGGGCAACGACTTTCGCAGCCACTCCGATACTGAAGTCATTCTGGTTGCGTACCGCGTTTGGGGCGAAGACTGTCTCCACCGGCTGCGCGGTATGTTCGCCCTTGCCTTGTGGGATGCTCGACGCGAACGACTGATGCTGGCGCGCGATCCGATGGGTATCAAACCGCTTTACTACTATCGATCGAAGGAAATGTTTCTCTTTGCGTCGGAAGTTCGGACCCTGCTGCAGAGCGGATTGGTTCCGCGCAAGGTGGATGCGACCGGGGCCTTGAGTTATCTCGCATTCGGCTCGGTTTATGAGCCTTGGACCATTGTGGACGGCGTAAGGGCAGTTCCCGCGGGGTGTGTGGTCAGGGTTGAGCGGGAAACAGTGAACGTCCGCGAATACTGGAGCCCGCTAAAAGGTGCGTCTGTTGCGGCTGAGAGTGAGTCGAGACGGAATGGAGCGGGGGCGGCGGGCCTGGCGGACATCTTGCGCGACGCCGTGCTCTCGCATCTTGTCAGTGATGTGCCGGTGGGCGTCTTTCTTTCGGGCGGCATTGACTCGAGCAGTCTGGTTGCGATTTTGAGCCACAATGGCGTGCGCGCAAGCACATTTTCCCTCGTGTTTCGAGAAAAGGAGTACGACGAAGCGCAATATTCGCGGGAAGTTGCGCGTCGTTTCCGAACCGAACACCACGAAATTCCGGTCTCCCTCAACGACACGCTCGCAGTCTTGCCGGACGCCCTTGCCGCCATGGATCAACCGACGGTGGATGGGATCAACACATATCTTGTGTCGGCGAAGACGCGGGAGGCGGGAGTCAAGGTTGCGTTGACCGGGTTAGGCGCAGACGAACTGTTTGCTGGGTACTCGAATTTCCGCCGGGTGCCGAAGTTGGAACGCGTGGCTGCACGCCTGAAGAAGCTGCCTGCTATGGCTCGACGCCCACTGTTGGCGTCGGCCGCGATGGTTTCGCGTGGCAGCGACCGAAAGCGGAAACTGGCCGAATGGGGTGGACCCGAAAATTCGGTTCATCCCTACTTCCTTGTTCGAGCCCTATTCGGAAAGGCAGAACAGCGGGCATTGTTGCCGGCAAAAGAGTATGGCGACGCTGAGCAGGGACTGGAACGCGCCTTGGGCGAGTCAATCGCAGCGACTGCCGCGCTCGATCCGGTGAATCGCGTCTCGTATCTGGAATCGCATTGGTACATGCGGAATACGCTTCTGCGCGACTCCGACTTCATGAGTATGGCGCACGGATTGGAACTACGTGTTCCATTCCTCGACAGGGCACTGGTTGAAGCGTGCTTCCACATTCCGGGCAAGCAGAAACTCGCTGGAGGATTGCCGAAGAACCTTTTGTTGGCGAACCTCGGAGTGGAGCTGCCAAGGGAGATTGTGAAACGACCGAAGCGCGGGTTCACGCTCCCGTTCGAGCGCTGGCTGCGCGGTGAGATGAGGCCGATGGTCGAGGGAGCCCTGCTGCGCGGCGATGGGAACGAACCATTGCTCAATCCTGCCAAGATGCGGGAAATCTGGAATCGTTTTCTTGCCGGCGAGACGTCCTGGTCGCGGCCCTGGTCATTGTTCGTGCTGCAACGCTGGTGCGAACAGAATCTGTGAATCAGTCGGTCGCCGGTTTGCGCGCGGAAATCAGAAGAAAGAGGCCGAACCTCCGACCAATCGTCCGGACAATCGCTCTCGGGTAGAGGGCCCAGATCATCCGGTAGAATCTCCCCTGGAATCGTTCCGAAGGTTCATGGAGCAATAGATCGCCCGGACTGAACACCTGACGAATTGCAATCCGGTCGAACCCATCCAGCAATGCTCGCGCCTGATCGTGCGTGTAGGACTTTGTGCCGGGGCTTTCCAACTTCTCGTAGACGGCTTGCCGCAAAGAAATCCGGCGCCATAATCCATAGCGCAGCCAAAGCATGAATCCGGTGAGCGACGGGTGATGGTAGATCATGATGCGAAGTTCGCCACTGGGTTTGAGCACACGCCAGGCTTCACGGATACACTGCGGCGTGTCCGGACTGTGATGCATGACGCCGTACGAGTAGACGAGATCGAACGTTTCGCTGGCGAACGGTAAATGTTCCGAGTCGGAAACCTTCAGATCGGGTATATAGCCAGCCAATTGGCAGCGCTGGCGCGCTCGCTGAATCGAGACTGCGGAGAGGTCGATACCGGTCGCAACGGCTCCGGATTTCAACCACTCCAGGTAGTCGGCCCCCATTCCCACGCCGACTTCGAGCACCCGCTTTCCGGTTGCCTGAGCGAAGCCGGCAAAGTCGTGGATGTACGGTTCGAGCCGGTAGCGAGCCTGGGCGTGAGAATCGAAGTCCTGCTGAGTTCCGAGATAACGAGTGCCGCAGGGGTCGGCGTTCCAGAAATCCTGGATCTCGGTCTTCAAATCGCGGGCAGGCGAGGTTTGCGGCATAGTTCCGAAGGCGATACTAGCACAGCGTTCGTCGTGAAAAATCGCGCTACAACGGGCTAAGATAGGTAGAACCTCTGCCTGTCGTGAACGACGTGATCGAGACGAAATCAGAAACTGACGTGTCGGGTGCCGGCGCGAGAGCGCCGATGCTGCCGGTGAGCGTGATCGTGCCGGTGCGCAACGAGGCGCACAACCTGGCGCGCTGCCTCGAATCGCTGAAGTCAGTGGGCGAAGTGTGGGTCATTGATTCGGGCAGCACTGACGACACGGAGGCGATTGCGCGGTCCTACGGGGCGAAGGTCGTGCAGTTTCACTATGCGGGAGGATGGCCGAAGAAACGTCAGTGGGCGATGGATACCCTGCCGCTGGCCTACGACTGGATTTTGCTTCTGGATGCCGACGAAGTGCTGACACCGGAACTTTTTTCGGAAATGCAGCGAGCGATGCAGGATCCGAACGTGGGAGGCTACTACATCGCGCTTCAGATCTACTTTCTCGGCCGCCGGTTGCGACACAGCGGGGCGGCTTTCTGGAAGCTGTCGTTCTTCCGCAAGGGACTTGGCCGTTTCGAGTGTCGTCTGGAAGATCAGGACGCGAGCATGGCCGATATGGAAATCCACGAACATGTGAAAGTCTCGGGCCAGACCCGGAGGCTGAAGAGTCCGCTGGTGCATCATAACGTCGAGTCGCTGTCGCGATATATCCAGAAGCACGACGAATATTCGAACTGGGAAGCGCGAGTCTGGCTCGACGAACGCCGCGACCAGGAAGAAATTCAGCCCTCGCTGTGGGGTACCCAGGCGCAGCGCCGGCGCTGGCTGCGGCGGCGCTTTTTGATGGTCCCCGGCTCCCCGATCTTGTTTTTCTTGTACAAATATGTGTTGTGCCTGGGATTTTTGGACGGCGTGCCCGGCCTGATCTACTGCGTGTTTCAGGGAACGCAATTCTTCCATATCAAGTCCAAAATCTACGAACTCAAGATCAAGAGGACAGCGGCTTAGGCCATGTGCGGAATCAGCGGACTTGCGAATTGGGGTGATGCGGAGACGCTGGCGCGGATGACGCACGTGCAGTCGCATCGCGGACCCGACGACTCGGGGCTCTGGGAGCGGCGTTTCGCGGATAGCAGTTATATCGGACTGGGCAGCCGGCGGCTGGCGATTCTCGATCTTTCGCCCGACGGCCACATGCCGATGAGCAACGAAGATGGCTCGGTATGGATCACGTACAACGGAGAGATCTACAACTTCGCCGATCTGCGCCGTGACCTGGAAGGGAAGGGGCACACTTTTCGTTCCCACACCGACACGGAAGCCGTTGTCCACGCTTACGAAGAGTATGGCGTCGAATGCCTGAACCGGCTAAACGGCATGTTCGCGTTTGCCATCTGCGATCTGCGTGGCTCGTCGCCGAAGCTGTTCCTGGCGCGCGACCATTTCGGCATCAAGCCTTTCTACTACTGCGAACGCGGGGGCAAGCTGGCGTTCGCTTCTGAAGTTAAGGCGCTGCTCGAAGTGCCTGGAATTGAAGCCAGCATGAGCCGCGACGCCCTTGATCAGTATCTGACGTTCCTGTGGGTGCCCGATCCGTTGACGATGTTTGAAGGGATTCGCAAGCTTCCGGCGGCGCACTATGCACTCTGGCAGGGCGGCGAACTGAGGATCAAACAATATTGGGACCTGACGTTACCTGAAGCTGGGCACCATTTCGAGCGTCGCCAGGCAGACTTGGCGCAGGAAATCCGGGAGCGATTCTGCGCGTCGGTCGAGGAACAGATGGTCAGCGATGTTCCGATTGGCGCCTTCCTCAGCGCGGGGCTGGATTCGTCGAGTATCGTGGCGGCGATGGCGCGAAAGCAGCCGGTGCGGACGTACACCATCACGTTTCCAGAGAAGTATCGCGTCGGCGAGTCGACGATTGATGATCCTGCCGTGCCGGCACGACTCGCAAGAAGGCTCGGATGCGAGCACCACGAGATTGTAGTCGAGCCGGATGTGGTGAACCTGCTGCCGAAACTCACGTGGCATATGGACGAGCCGACAGCCGATCCGGCGCTGATTACGGCCTATCTCGTCTGCCGCGAGGCACGCAAGCAGGCGACGGTGCTGCTGTCCGGAGTTGGCGGCGACGAGTTGTTTGCCGGATACCGCAAGCACGTCGCGCACGCGTGGAATGAGAAATATCACTCGGTTCCGGGATTCGCTCGATCGACGGCGGAGCAGTTGGTGCTGGGCTTGCCTTCGCTGCGGGGAACGCGCTTGAAAGGCGCGGTTCGGCTCGCGAAAAAGATGGCGCGTAGTGCTCCGTTAAATCCGATTGAAGCCTTCATTCAAAACTGCACCTATCTCGATGAGCAGCAAAGGTCGACGTTGTATTCGGACAATCAGAATCCCGGCAACGGGAGCTGCGCGCGCGAGCATCGGGCTGCATTTGACCGCGTGAAGCATGCCGACTTTCTGAACCAAATGCTGTATCTCGATACAAAAATTTTCATGACCACGTTGAATCTCACTTACAACGACAAGATGAGCATGGCGTCGTCGGTCGAAGTGCGGGTGCCGTTTCTGGATCGTGGGCTGGCTGAATTCGTGGCATGGAATGTGCGCCCGGAGTGGAAGCTGAAAGGGAAGTGGCGCCCGGTGACGAAATACATCTTCCGTGAGGCGATGAAGAACATGCTGCCGGAGGAAGTGTTGCAGCAGCCCAAGGCGGGGTTTGCCGCGCCGGTGGACTACTGGCTGGCGCACGAACTGCGTCCCATGGTGGACGATCTCCTTTCGGAGAGCCAGGTACGGCGGCGCGGGCTGTTTCGTCCGGAGGCGATTCGACGCTTCGTGGACGAACATCGGCGGGGCGAGGAAGACTGGTCCATGCAAATCTGGCAGTTCCTCACTCTCGAAATCTGGATGCAGCTGTTTCTCGATGGCGGGGCCAAGCGGATGTCGGAAGATTTGATTTCGATGCGGCAACAGGTCATCGCATGAAATCGGACCTGCGCGCGGGCAACGCTCCGGCGAGCGATGCCGAGACCGCATTCCGGCACAAGAGTCGAAGTACCAAGGCTCTTATGGAACTGTCGGGATTGCTGCGAGCTCCGCAGCGAATCCCCACGCTGGTGTTTAAGCTCGCCACGGACGAATTGCGGACAGGAGTCGAGCAACACCATCTCTATTCCTATGTGAACACGACTCTGTCGAGCATGGACACGTTGCGATCCGTGGTGGGATGGATTTTCGCAGCGCAAGGTGGCGACGGAGGGATCGCGGCGTACTACAGCCTGCTGAGGGGATATTCCGAGTCGTATCCAGAAGTGACGGGATACATCATTCCAACACTGTACGACTATGCGTGCGAAACGGGCGACGAGCGCGGACGCCGGTCGGCCGAATCGGCGGTGCGCTGGCTGATTTCGCTGCAGATGCCGTCGGGAGCATTTCCCGGCGGGTTGCACGGCGTTGAGGCTCAGGCGTCGGTCTTCAATACGGGGCAGATTCTGCAGGGACTCACGCGCGCGCACGCGGAAACCGGCGACGCCAACATCCTCAGAAGCGCCACCGCGGTCGGTGATTGGCTCGGGATACTGCAAAAGCCGGACGGTTCGTGGAGCGGCCAGGGCGCGTATCAGGGCGTTGCTCACACTTACTACAGTATGGTTTCGTGGGCGCTCGCGCTGTTGGCTGAAAAGTCCGGCAGCGATCGCTATGGGGTTGCCGCTGACAGAAACATTGATTGGGTGCTGAGGCACTTTCAGCCCGGCGGCTGGATCGACGGCATCAACCTGCAGGGACATCCATCGTATCTGCACTTCATCGCTTACGTGATCCAGGGGACGCTGGAATGCGGCATCCTGCGACGCCGCGGCGATGCCATCCAAGCCGCTGCCGACTCGGCTTGGGTATTGCTGCGCCGGTTTGAAACGCACAAGTTTCTGTTCGGGACATATGAGGCCGGTTTCAAAGGCGGATTGCGGTTCTCCTGTTTGACGGGCAACGCGCAGATGTCGTGTATATGGTTGCGGCTGTTTCAGGTTACCGGCGAGCTGCGGTTTCTCAATGCCGCGCTGAAGATGAATGAGATGTTGAAAAGGCAGGTGCGCTCGCGAGGCCGCGCCGGAGTCGCGGGCGGCGTGGCCGGATCGTATCCGATATGGGGCCCGTATCAGCCGCTCCGCTATATCAGTTGGGGATGCAAGTTTTTCGCGGACGCTCTATTGCTAGAACAGCGATTCATGCGGGAAGTCGGGGCGTCGGAATGCGCGTAGTCGTTCTTTCGTCGAGTCCGTATAGCGAAACCAGCTGCGCGACCGCGGCTCACCTGGCGCGGCTTGGATTTGTGCCGCAGGGCGTGCTGACTCTCCCGTCGTGGGACCGGCGGACGCTGATACGCAAATTAGGACAGTGGGGCGTAGGAGAGTCGCTACGATATGCGCGCGTGAAACTGGCGCCGGGGAAGGGTGGCAGTCCGCTGGGTGTGCGGAATCTGCATCTGGAGAAATACCTGCGCCATGATCGTGGCGTGTTTCGAAACATACGGGAGGTTGGCGAGATCCATGGATTTCCAGTTGTTACGTGCAGAGATCAGAATTCTCCGGGTGCGCTCGCGCAACTGAAACAGTGGGCTCCCGACGTGGCGGTCTTTACCGGGGGGAACATTTTGCGCGAGCCACTGCTGAAGATTCCCCGTTTGGGCGTTTTGAATTCACATTTAGCGCTGTTGCCGGAGATTCGCGGCATGAGCAGCCCGGAGTGGTCGCTGCTGTGCGGAGTGCCGTTGGGCATAACGGTTCACTTCATGGACGGCGGCATTGATACGGGGCCCACTCTTCTACGCCAGGAGTTTCGCTGCGACGAAAAGTGCGACTCGTTCGCCGAGTTGCGCAATCGTATGATCGCGGAGGGCATCAAGCTTCTTGGTGAGGTCGTCTCGGGCCTCGATCGGGGAACGCTTTCCGCAATTCCGCAGGCGAGCCGGAATGAGGATCACCAGTACTTCGTCATGCATGACGCATTGAAGGCCGAGGCCCTGCGGCGGTGGAAGAAAATCCAATGGGCTGCGGCAACGGGAAAGAGCGATGGGTAGGCTCGTAACGGCCATGAAGGCCGGCTGGGCATTCGGCGCGCGCGACGGCCTGCTGCGCCTGGAATACGAGTTGAGCCGCGGCTCCGGACTCATGGCGCGGCGCTTGCGGGCCGTGCAGGGATGGGACAACTGGACGCTGGAACGCATCGCCCCGCATACCAGCGCAGGCAGATTGCTTGACGATCTTCGCGGTGGAGACCGCCCCTTTTTTTTCTCGGATTGCCGCCAGCTTGCGCCGGAGTTGAAGAGGATTGCCGGTCCGGACGGCGAGCGGACAGCGCTGGCGGATGCGCATGGGATTTTGGAAGGAACGGTCCCGTTCTTTGGACGTCCGCAACCAACCGGCAGTTTTCCCCCACATTGGTTTCGCAACCCAGTGACGGGAGAGTCTGTCGCGTCCGATCGTTCTTGGACGGGAATGAGGTTTGCGTCGAAAGACTACGGCGATCTCAAGTTCATTCTCGAGCCTTCGCGGTTCTTGTTTGTGTATCCCTTGGCCCGCGCTTACGCGTTGAGCGGAGACGAGCGATTCCCGGAAGCGTTCTGGGCTACAGCGGAGGATTGGGCGCGGAAGAACCCGCCGATGGCTGGCCCGCTGTGGGTCTGCGGGCAGGAATCTTCGCTACGGATCCTGGCCTGGTCGTTTGCGCTATACGCGTTTCTGCGGTCGCCCTCCACAACTCCGCAGAGGCTTGCCCTACTGCTTTCAATGGTCGCGGCGCATGCCTGGCGCACGGAACAGACGATCGGATACGCTCGCTCGCAGCGCAGTAATCACTTATTCAGCGAAGCAGTAGGACTCTGGACTGCCGGCACACTGTTTCCGGAACTGAAGGGAGCGGCGAACCGGCAGAAACTAGGCGCATCGCTTCTGAGAGAAGCGGTTCTGGACCAGATCACGCCTGAGGGTGTGCACCTGCAATACTCGTTCAACTACCAGCGCATGGTGTTACACCTGCTGCTGTGGACGTTACGATTGGCGCAGATTCGAGGCATTGCGCTCGCTGCGGAGATTAGGTTGCGAACGGCAGCGGCTTTCGATTTTCTCGGCGCGTATGTCGATACGGAGTCGGGCGGCGTGCCGAACTACGGTTCCAATGATGGCACCGATCTTCTTCCTCTGTCGGGATGCGGGTATCGGGACTTTCGTCCGCTAGTTCGGCTCGGGGCCAGGGTCTTGGGTCGCGTGACCGAACTCGAGGCCGGACCTTGGGATGAGACGGCTCTGTGGTTGTGCGGTAAGGCTGGAAACGCAGAGAAAGCTGAGTCGCCGCGCGATTCGTCAGCGGTGACGGGCTATCATCGGATTGGCTCGCGGCGTTCGTGGGCGATGGTGCGCGCGGGGCGCTACCGAAGGCGTCCGTTTCAGGCCGATCAGCTTCATGTTGACTTGTGGTGGAATGGGCTGAATCTCGCGTGCGATGCGGGAACCTATCTCTACAATGGCACGCCGCCTTGGAACAACGGACTGGCTGGCACGGCCGTGCACAACACGGTCATGGTGGATGGCGCCGATCAGATGCGTCGCGCCGGGCGTTTTCTCTGGCTCGATTGGGCGCAGGCCTGGGGCCGGTCAAACGGTGCCGGAAACGCGGCATTCATCGAGCGATTCGAAGGAGAACACGACGGGTACCGGCATCTTGGTGTGACGCATCGGCGCACGGTGCAGCGCGTCGGGGAAGACGCGTGGATCGTGGCTGATGATTTGCTGGGCACGGGTGAGCACGACTTGCGATTGCACTGGCTAGCGCCGGATTGGCCGCGCGAGGTGGCGTCGAGTGTGCCGTTCTCGGCCGTGCAGATGGCGGAGGGGGCGCGGTTTCGGTGGCAGATCTATTCAAGCGCGCCAGGAGCTGGAGCTGTCCTGCGCGAGGGGAAAATGGTCGCTGGCCAAGGCGAGGAGGAAGCGGTGTCTGGATGGCAGTCGCCGACTTATGGAGAATTGAAGGCCGCCGTTTCGCTGGTCTATCGTGTCCACGCACCATTGCCGGTACGGCTGGTGACCGCGATTTTGGCCGGTGAGACAACGCAGGTTCGTCAGGTTCAGAATCAGGTGATCGTCGAGTGCGGCAGTGTGCGGCGTGAGGTGAGCCTGTCGCCGGTTGAGTCAACGGGTTGAGTCGTCAGGCGTCGTACAATTGCGATGTTGCTCGGGAGTCGTAGAAACGCATCATGAAACAGGTTCTCCAGCAAGTGAGCGGCGGCGAGATTGAAGTGGTCGAAGTGCCGTCGCCGAAGTTGCTGGCCGGTTGCGTTCTGGTGCGCACCGCCGCTTCCCTGGTATCGGTTGGCACCGAACGGGCTTCGGCGGAGTTTGCCCGAAAGAACCTGCTGCAGAAAGCGCGTGTGCGTCCCGACCTGGTGCGCGAGGTGGTGAACAAACTTCGGCGTGACGGACTGGTATCGACGTTCACCGCGGTTCGCAGTCGTCTCGACCAGCCCAGCGCGCCCGGTTACAGCAGTTCGGGAACAGTGATTGCGGTGGGGGAGGGCATCACTGATATCCGGCCTGGCGACCGTGTTGCCTGTGCGGGGGCAGGCCATGCGGTTCATGCCGAGTTCGCCTGTGTGCCTCGTCTGCTCCTGGCGCGCATTCCTGACGAGTGCGTCAATTTCGAGCAGGCAGCTGCCACTACAGTGGGGGCCGTTGCGCTGCACGGTGTCAGGACTGCCGACGTCAAGCTGGGCGACGTGGTTGGAGTCATCGGGCTTGGGTTGCTGGGGCAATTGACGGTACAGATTCTTGCCGCCGCGGGTTGCCGCATCGTGGGCATGGATATCGATCGTCGCCGGGCTGAGCTCGCGGTGCGTATGGGCGCTCACGCTGCCAGCGATTCCGCGGCCGGGTTCTTCGATCGGTGCCAGGAACAGTCGAGCGGGCGCGGCGTCGACGCGGTCCTGATCACCGCGCAGTCGGCAAGCAGTGATCCGGTGAACCTGGCGGCGGAAGTCGCACGTGACCGCGCCGTGGTCGTTGCGGTTGGAACGGTCGGGTTGGATCTAGAGCGCCGGGCATTCTACGAAAAGGAACTCGATCTGCGTGTGCCGCGCTCCTACGGGCCGGGACGCTATGACGCGGCATACGAGCAGAAAGGCCTGGACTATCCTATTGGCTACGTGCGCTGGACCGAGACACGCAACATGGAGGCGTTTCTCCAACTGCTCGCTGACCGCAAAGTCGATGTGCAGCCGCTGATCACCCACCGCTTTCCGATTGAACAGGCCCACTCAGCGTATGAGTTGATTGCGGGGAAAACACACGAACCCTTCATCGGAGTTCTGATCGCGTATCCGGATGATGCGGAGGCGGTATCGCGGGTTGAACTTCTGGCAGAGCGCGACAGAGTCGGGGCAGAGGGGGCGAAGGCAGTCGCAGTCGGATTGTTGGGGGTGGGCGGTTTTGCCACTAGTACGCTGCTGCCGGCGATCCAACGGGCTGGAAGCGTGGAGTTAGTGGGCGTGTGCGCGGCTAACGGTTCGCACGCCAGCAGCGCCGGCAAGAAGTTCGGATTTCGCTACAGTTCCACTGACGAAGCCGGCGTCATGAGCGATCCAGCGATCAATACGGTTGTGATCGCCACACGTCACAACCTGCATGCGGCGCAGGTGCTGGCGGCGATCGGGGCGGGCAAGCACGTTTTTTGCGAAAAGCCGCTGTGCCTGAACGAGGGCGAGTTGTCGGAGATTGTTCGGGCCCTGACGGAGACCCCGGCGTCAGCCAAGCGTCTGCTGATGGTCGGCTTCAACCGCCGCTTTGCTCCTCACGTGGTGCGGCTCAGGAATTTCCTAAGCGAGGTGCACGAGCCGCTGGCGATTCATTACCGTGTAAATGCCGGTTTCCTTCCGGCCCAACATTGGCTGAATGATCCGGAGCAGGGAGGCGGGCGCATCATCGGCGAGGTGTGCCATTTTGTTGATCTGCTGGCCTTTCTTGCGGGCGAACCGGCTACTGAGGTGCAGGCGCAGGGCCTGGCGAACGCGGGCCGATACAGCAATGACAACGTGGTGTGTTCGCTCTCGTTTGCCAACGGTTCGCATGGCACGATCAGCTATCTCGCCAACGGCGACAGGTCCTATTCGAAAGAGCGGCTCGAGGTGTTCGGCGGGAGTTCGGTGGCGGTACTTGAAGATTTCCGCAGCCTCGAACTGGTGCGACAGGGACAGCGACAGGTATTCCGATCGCGCTTTCGCCAGGACAAGGGTCACCGCGGCGAATGGGAAGCGTTTGCCACCGCCGTCCGAACTGGCGGCGCGTCTCCGATTCCGATTTCCGAGATCGTGGCGACGATGATGGCCACGTTTGCGCTGGAAGAGTCGCGGACGTCGGGTCAGACGGTTACGGTGCGAGGGCTTCCCGGCCATTTTTCCCAAGGCTCGTGAGAATTCTCTACGTTTCGCAATATTTTCCTCCGGAGATGGGCGCGCCGGCTGCGCGCGCGGCCGAGTTGTCCAAGCACTGGGCGCGCATCGGGCACGAGGTTACCGTGCTCACCGGTTTCCCCAATCATCCGACCGGAGTAGTTCCGGCGGAGTGGCGATCGCGCCTGCGCGGGCTCCAATACAAAGAAACCGTGGACGGCGCGCAGGTGGTGCGCACGTGGCTCTGGCCGCTGCCGAACCGAAAGGCGCACGAGCGGATTCGGAACTATGCTTCTTTCTGGCTGTCGGCTTCGGTGAGCGGGCTCGGCCTCGATAAGCCGGACGTAGTCATCGGCACGTCACCGCAGCTGCTGGTTGCGCTCGCCGGATGGTGGCTGGCCTGGTGGAAGCGCGTGCCCTTTGTTTTCGAGGTGCGCGATTTATGGCCGGAGTCGCTGGCGGCAGTCGGAGCAGGCGGTGAGGGAAGCGCTTTGCATCGAACGCTCGGCGCGATCGCCGGGTTTCTCTACCGACGCTCCAATCACATCGTGGTGGTGACGCCTGCTTTCAAGGACCACATCATCGAATACTGGAACGTTCCCGCAGACAAGATCTCGCTGGTTGAGAACGGAGTGGAGACCGATCTTTTCCGTCCCTGCCCGCCACAGAACGTGCCAGGAACCGAGGGCCGCTTCCTGATCTGCTACATCGGCACGATGGGCCTGGCGCATGGACTGGAAACGGTGATCGCTGCAGCGGAGATTTTGCAAAAGGAATTGCCCAGCGCCTCGTTTCTGCTCATTGGAGAAGGCGCGGAGAAGGAGCATATCGCGCAGTTGGCTGCGGCGCGCGGTCTGACCAATGTTTGCTTTCTGGGTCAGCAGCCGCGGGAGAACATCCCGGCCTACATTGCCGGAGCGGATGTCTGCCTGGTGATGCTAAAGAAGACCGAGTTGTTCAAGACTGTTATTCCGACCAAGCTGCTCGAATACATGGCGTGTGAGAAGGCGGTGATCGTCGCTGTCGATGGGCAGGCTCGGAAGTTGGCGGAGGACTCAGGCGCTGGGATCTTCGTAGAGCCGGAAGACAGCCGGGCACTGGTGGAGGCGATCAGAGAGCTTTCATCCGACCCAGAGCGAAGAAAGGCGATGGGGATCAAGGCACGTCAATACGTGATGGCGAATTTGTCGCGCGAGCGTACAGCAAGAACATACTTAGGTGTGCTAGATGCGGTACGAAACCGCCGCCACGCGCCGAGATGATCCCGACAGGTTTGCGTGCAATCAGTGTATCGCCACCACGGCCAAAGCGGTCGTCATTGCCATGGCGGCCTCAGCGCTGCGGTAGGCTACGGTCTTCGCCGCGCTGCCGGGCACGAATAACACGTCGCCTTTTACCATGGCGATGTCCGGCGACTTCGCCTGCAGCACTTTCTTGAGCTGCACGGGAATCTCCTGCATGCCAGTCTGAGTTTGCCGCAGAATCTTGGCGCCGTTGAGCGAAGCGGTGCGCGTTCCGCCACCGGCGAGCGCGAGAGCCTTCAGCACCGAAAGCGTATTGTCTTCGACCATGAATCCACTTGGGCGGTTCACATCTCCAACCACGTAGACGATCCCCGCACGCGACACGATGATCGTGTCGCCAGGAAGAACCTCCACGTTGTTCCGAGTATCCTCCGCCAGATTTGCGGCCAAGTGGAGTTCAACTTTCTGATCGGGGTTCTGACGGTGAATGATGGTGACATTGCGGCCGGCTCTATCGGTCAGCCCTCCCGCGGCGGAAATCAGGTCGTAGAGATGGCGATCTCCGATCGCCGGATAGGGACCTGGATGAGTCACTTCTCCCAGCACGTTGACCGCCTGGGAGGTTGACTCGCTGACGAAGATGGTGACGTGCGGGTTGCGGACATACCCCCCATCGGAAAGCCGTTTCTCGATGAGGCTCTGCGCTTCGTCAACTGTCAGATCCTCGATGTGTACATAGTCAATAAGCGGAAGGTAAACATCTCCGCTGTTGCCGACGCGTGCCTTCGTGCTGAGGTCGGGGACACCGTAAACGCTAACTTCGATGAGATCGCCGGCGGCAAGCTTACTGGTGGAGCCAAGAGTCACTTCCGGAGAGGACGCTTGTTGCGTGGGCTGTGCCGGTGAGTCCCCGGGAACGGGAGTCTGCGCATAGACAGGCAGCAGAAAGACACTGACGATCAGCGGAGACAGGCTCCGAAAACCGAAACGGCGACGCCGCCGTACCATAAACGCGACTCCTGGGAGCAACCTGTGTTTGTGAGTCTAACACACGCTGTTTCACGCCGAGCGGACGCTGGCGGACTGTTAACCAGTTCGGCACGGACTCTGAAGTTTTCCACAATCCGGCTGTGGGCGAGCATTGCTCATCATCGGCGACGAGTTGTATAGTTCGAAGCATCGAACAAGAGACGAAGTTTCCCGTCTGGAATTGAGTAAGGGCTCCACGGCACCGCCCTCGGTCTGATACGAAAGAAAGACTCTGGCCGGAAGGACTGTCGGATCTTGAGTTTCAGTTTTCTATTTTTAGTGGTATTTGCTGTCTCCCTGGTGGTGTCGTTTGTGACGACACGCCAGGTAAGAGACGTTGCCTCGCGTCGCGGCTGGGTTTCAATCCCCAATGACGGCCGCCATGTTCATCAAGCCGCCCTGCCGCGCTTGGGCGGCGTCGCTATCTTTCTGGCGTTTTCGCTCAGTCTGATTCTGTGGTTGCTGCTATCTCTCGCCTATCCGCGACTGCGGGCGGGGCTGGTCCCGGTCACCCTTCTCAGAATATATGTTCCAGCGTGCCTGATCTTCTGCCTGGGCATTTACGACGATCTGCACGGAGCGGGTCCGTACCTGAAGTTTTCCGTGCAGGCGGTTGCGGCCACGATGCTGTTTGCCGGGGGGATGCGCATTCTGGACCTGCCAGTGCTCGGCGCCCATGGCCTGCCATGGTTCGTTGGGTTGCCATTGACAGTGTTGTGGGTGGTGGCGATCACGAATGCCTTCAATCTCATTGATGGGCTGGATGGCTTAGCCGCCGGATCGGCCCTGTTCTCCAGCGTCGTGTTCTTCATCGTGGCGCTGATCGACAGCTCCTGGATGGGCGCGCTGATGAGCGTCGCGCTGGCCGGCGCGATTCTGGGATTCCTGCGCTTCAACTTCAATCCAGCGACGATTTTCCTCGGAGACTCGGGCAGCCTGTTTATCGGATTCGTTCTCAGCGCTCTGGCTCTGGCCGGTGCGCAGAAGGCCCCAACTCTGGTTGCGGTTGCGATTCCTGTGGTTTCGTTCGGACTGCCCATCCTGGAAACGGCGCTGTCCGTTCTGCGCCGGTTGATCAGCGGACGTCCGATTTTTACCGCCGATCGGGAGCATATTCACCACAAGCTGCTCCAGCTTGGATTGTCGCACCGCCAGGTTGTGATCGTGCTGTACGCAGTGTCCGCTTTGTTTGCGATGCTAAGCCTTTTCCTGCTGTGGCCGACAGGCAGCACTCTGGGCCTGGTGCTTGCGGTGGTCGGGACCGGAATCTGGCTGGGCGTGCAACACCTGAATTATCTTGAGTTTGGCGAACTGCGCCGGGTCGCGCAGCGCACCATTGAACAACGCCAAATCGTGATCAACAATCTTTCGATCCGACGCGCTGCAGAAGAGCTCAAGGTGGCCTCCGACTTCGACCAGATACGCCGGATTGTGCTGGCGGCATTTGAAAATAATGACTTCGACGCGTTCGAAATGCAGGTGAAGGCCGCTGCCGCCGACCATTCCGGTTTTGGGGACGCGTACAAGCCATTTCAGTGGAGCAAGTTCCCGCACATTGTTTCGATGTCGAGCCTGCCTTCATGGAAACTGAGCCTTGACCTCGTGACTACCTCGAACCGCCGCCGTGGCTCGCTGTTGGTCTACCGGGTCTATAGCCAGCGCGATCTTCAGTTGGACGTCAATTTGGTGACGACTGAATTCCCGGTTGCCTTGGCGGACGCCTTGGACCGGATCCTGACCGCCCCGGAAGTGCTGGAGCCCCAGCCCCAGGGCGATGTGCAATACCTTGCAGCTAATCTCTAGAGCCGCAGGGACAATTCCTCCGCCCGACGAAGTTGCTCCGCTGCCTCGGTAATTCTGAGTTAATATAAGGGTCTCTTCGCACCATGGTCACAAACCCATGGAATTGAGCCTGATAAGGTTGCAGGACACGCCTGCAGGAGGCGACGTTGGTGAACGACGTCGCCGCATCCGGCACAAGCCTCACACTCCCGCCTACGCCAGCTTCAGCCATTCGTCCAGCGGCATGGTGGTTGATCTCAGCGAAGTGCTGGATCTACACGAGGAAGGATTCGCGGTTCAGACGAGCAGCCGTCTTCAGGTAAACCAAAGTGTGAACCTCAGCCTGGATTTGCCTGAAACCAAAGCGATCGTTCACTGGAGCGGCCAGGTGGTCTGGAGCGACAGCGCAGGGCGGGCCGGTATTCGGCTCTCCTTGCTGCCAGAGCCTTCGCGAAGGCTCGTGACGGAGTGGCTGTTCGTCAACCTGATGATCGCCTGCATGAATCAGGCTGCACGGCGGCAGCAGCTGGGGCGACAGATGGAACGAAGGCCACTGGATCCTCTTGCGGCGGTGGAATCTCCCGTTCCTACTCCAGTTCCAGATCTGACCGGGATGTTGGCGGCGGTTGAAGCTGTGCGGCGCGAGGTGCGTGCGGTCGGCGATGATCTCGATGCCGCGTTTCGGCTGATCACGGAGCGCGCATTGAGCTTGACCGGAGCCGGCGGAGCGGCTCTGGCTTTCATGAGTGGGGATCGAATGATCTGCCGGGCACAGGCCGGAGAGCCAGCTCCGGTTGTAGGCGCTGTCGTGGACGCGAAGCAGGGAGTCTCGGGAGAATGCGTTCGCAGCGGCCGTATGATCAAGTGCGATGACAGGGAGACCGATTCGCGCGTGGAGCGCGATCTGTGCCGCATATTGGGTATCGGATCGATCCTGGCCGCGCCGATCTTGGCGGATTTCCGCGTGGTGGGATTGATTGAAGTGTTTTCCCCGCGCGCACACGCCTTTACCGAGGTGCAGGAGATGGCTCTGGATCGCCTAGTCGAGATCGTGCCCAAGGCGAAAGTGGGGGCGGCCACGCGACCTGTCGCGAAGAGTGAAGTTGCGCTTGCTCCAGAGACTGCTCATGACACATCCGCACACAGCATCCGGGAAGCCCTGTGGGAGCCAGAAGCGGAGGCACAAGAACCGCTGCGCGGGGTTCCGGTTCGGCCTCTCCATCTCGTGTTGCTGGTGTTGACCGCGGCGGTGACAGCGCTGGTGATGGGATATCTGCTCGCACCCACGATCGAGAAATTGCTGCTGCGCAAGCCCAATGCCGCTGCGACTCCTGCGACGGTTTCGGCGGCAGCGCCCGCAACCGCCGTTCCGGGTCTGAATACTCCCGAGGCACTGCGGATCCTGGCCGACCAGGGCGACGCCGATGCGCAATGGAATCTGGGCGTGCGCTATCACACCGGAGACGGATTCATTCAGGACGACACGCAGGCGGTACTGTGGTTTCTGCGCGCAGCAGAACAAGGACATGTTTCCGCGCAGGCAACACTGGGCGCATACTACTGGGCCGGACGCGGGGTCCCGCAGGATCTTACCAAAGCTTATTTCTGGTCGTCGCTGGCGCTGGCTCAGGGCGATGACGCCAGCAAGTCGCGCCTGGAAGGACTGGCCTCGCAGATGACGCGAGCGCAAGTGACAACGGCGCAGCAGGAAGCGGAGGAATGGCTGCGCCACCACCGCGCTTCCGCCGTAAAATAGAGTTGTGGCAACGCTGCGCGACATCCTCGATGAGCGCGTTCGTGAGGCCGATCCCGGGCTCTACGAAAAGATTGACGACCGCAACCGGGTGCGCTGCTATTCCTGCGGTCACTGTTGTCCCATTCCTGACGGCCAGCCGGGCGTCTGCAAGGTTCGCTTCAATCGCGGCGGGAAGCTCTACGTTCCCTGGGGCTACGTCGGCGGCGTGCAGTGCGATCCCATCGAGAAGAAGCCATTCTTTCATGCGCACCCCGGATCGCTGGCCTACAGTTTCGGCATGCTGGGCTGCGATCTGCACTGTTCTTATTGCCAGAACTGGGTGACATCACAGGCGCTGCGCGATCCGAATGCGGTCTCGCCACTGCTGGAAGCTGATCCGGAACTGCTCGTGCGGGATGCGCTCGCACAAGGGGCGAAGGTTCTGGTCAGCACTTACAATGAGCCGCTGATTACCAGCGAGTGGGCAATTGCCATCTTCCGCACAGCTCGACAATCGGGGCTCTTGACGGGATTTGTTTCCAACGGCAACGGCACGCCGCAGGTGCTGGAGTTTCTACGCCCGTGGGTTGATCTCTACAAAGTCGATCTCAAAAGCTTTGACGACCACCACTATCGCCAGCTCGGCGGGCGTCTGCAGCCGATTCTTGACACGATTCGCCGCCTGCACGCGATGGGCATCTGGTTGGAGATTGTCACGCTTCTGATCCCGGGCTTCAACGACAGCGCCGATGAGCTTCGTCGTCTGACAGAATTTGTGTGCAGCGTTTCCCCACTGATCCCGTGGCATGTCACCGCGTTTCATCAGGACTACAAGATGACTTCGCCCGACGACACGCGTCCTGAAGACCTGCTGCGGGCAGTGGCCATCGGGCGCGAGGCCGGGCTGCATTACGTTTATTCCGGCAACCTTCCCGGACAAGTTGGCGATCTGGAAGACACGCATTGCCACCAATGCGGCGAAACGCTGATCCGGCGCTACGGCTACATGATCGAAGAATATCGGCTGACGGCGGAAGGGAACTGCCCCTCATGTCATGGTGTGATGCCAGGCCGCTGGTCGCGGCAGTTCGACGGCCAGATCGCGGCTCACCCTTTTCTTCCGCGCCGGCGCGCGCAATTGGTTAGAATCCTCTCGCGGCAATAATCCGCATCATGGAGACTCTGAAAGCACTTCTCCCGGCGCTGGCCTTGTGTTTGGCTGTGGGTTGTTCTCCGCGCGATTTCTTAACCCGCCGCCTGGCGGCTGATCTGATTTCCACTTCCGACGCTTTTAACGCGCCGCAGCTGTTCTGGCTGCGGACCGGTATCGTTTCCAACAAAGATTTCAGCTCTCCCGATTCGCTCGTCATGCAGCGGCGTGGGTGGATTGTCGGGACGCAGCAGAAATGTCCGGCGGGTGTCGATCCCCCCCCGTGCTGGGATGTGGTGCTGTCGCCGGCGGGCGTGGACACATTCCGAGCGTTGATTCCGTCGCCGTCGCAAACAAGCAACCTGGCTCCGATTCGTGTCGCGCGACGCGAACTGGTAGAGGTGACGGGGATCAGCAAGGCCGGCAACTTTGCCGACGTCGAGTTTCTCTGGCATTGGGTGCCTTTAAACGAAGTAGGCGGCGCACTGTACGACGGGGGCGTGCACTATCGCTCGACAGTCGGATTCCGCAGTTACGATGACGGCTGGCGAGTAGTGACTGAACCGATGCGAAACGGCCAGCCGCTGGACGACGCTTTGCGGACGGGGCAGCCTACACCATAGCAGTCGTTGGTCGCTGTTCTCGAGTGGCTGGAAAATCTCGGACGTGAGGGGACCGGCCAGACTCCGCGAAACGACTACCCGCGAACCACCAACGACTAACGACGAGCGACTGCTCACCCGTTTGCCATCCGCCGTACGCGCAGTGTATACCTCTCTTTCCAATTCTATGCGCGCAACAATTGTTGTCCTCGGGTCACTTCTGGCTTCAGTCCTGCTGTATGGTCAAGGCACAAAACCCAAACTCACAATTGACGAGTTCTTCAACTCGGTGAGCTTCAGCGGTGTGGAAGTCTCTCCTGACGGAAACTCGATTGTCTTCGTCACGGAGCGAGCCGACTGGGAGCAGCAGATCTTTCGTGACGACCTATGGCTCTATCGCATTGCCCGAGACGGTGGCGACCTGATTCAGTTGACCCAGTCCGGTCACGACAGCACGCCGCGGTGGTCGCCGGACGGACAGTGGATCGCGTTTCTCTCCGATCGCAAGGGGGCGGCCGGAAAAGACGGGGACGCGAGCGACGATAAGGACAAGGATATCTCGCAGCTGTTTCTGATCCCGACGAACGGCGGCGAAGCGTTTGCCGTTACCTCGGGCGACGAAGAAGTGCACGCTTTCGCCTGGTCGCCGGACTCGAAAGCGATCTACTACGCTACTCGCGAGCCGTGGACCAAAGAGCAAAATGACGCGCACAAGAAAGACTGGAAAGATGTCGTTCAATTTCGCGGGGATGAGCGCGGCGACGTGATTTTCCGCATCAGCCTGGACGAAGCCCGGGCCCGCCATGCCGCCCTGGGGACGAAGGAGTTGCCCGAGGCGGAGAAGGACACAGGTGCTACCCCCGGAGCCACGGTCGTAAGCCGAACCCCGAAACGAATCGATCAAATCGTGATCGCGCGCGATAGCAGCCGGCTGGCGTTCATGTCCAACTCGGTTTCCGAGCGCAATGAAAAAATTGAAGACTATGAAATCTATACGGTCGGCCTAACCGCAGGTACGGGAGAAGCGACGCCGAGTCGCCTGACGCGGAACGAGGCGGAGGAGATCCACCTAGCGTGGGCGGCAGACAGCCGGCACCTTTTCTTCCAGACGAGCCTCGGCTCAGTCGAAGGAAAGTACGCAGACTACCAGCCGCGCCTGTATTGGGTTGAGGCATCGTCCGGCGAGGTCCAGCGCTGGTTCGCCGACTACAAAGGTGAAGTTGTCCGCTACACGTCGATGCCTGACGGCTCTGTGATCTGCGCCTGCCGCGAAGGGACGGAAGTGCAGTTGTACTCACAGGCAAGTCCCAAGGCAGCGATAGTCAAGCGTGCTGGATGGGCGGGCCACTACGAGGATCCAGCCTCGAACGACAAGACGCAGCGCATTGCGTTCGTGTACTCGGCGGTCGAGAGGCCGTCTGAGATCTATGTTGCCGACGCTCCCGACAAGCTGTCGCAGGCGCGCCCAATCACGTCTTTCAACGAGCTCTTCACCGAACGTGACCTGCCCAAGGCGAAGCCCTATCGGTGGGTCTCCGACGATGGCACGACGGTGGAAGGGATGCTGATGTATCCGCCGGGAAAGTTCGAAGCAAAGAATCTGCCGATGTTCGTGTTCATTCATGGAGGCCCACAGGATGCGGATGGCAATCACTTCGAGGCCGACTGGTACCAGTGGGATCGTTTGGCGGCGACGCAGGGCTGGCTCGTGTTTGAGCCGAACTATCGTGGCTCTACCGGCTACGGCGATGAGTTCGCGCTGCAGATCGTGCCGGAAATTGTATCCAAGCCGGGGAGAGATATTCTGACGGGCGTGGACGCGCTGGTGAAAGACGGCGTCGCGGATCCGGACAAGCTTGCTATCGGCGGCTACAGCTACGGCGGTTACATGACCAATTGGCTGATCACCCAGACCACGCGCTTCAAAGCTGCGGTGACGGGCGCCGGCGCCGTGGAGCACGCCGCCAACTGGGGTAACGACGACACCGGATTCGATGACGTCTATTTTCTGGGGGGGCTTCCGTGGGAGGTCCCCGACCGCTATCGCAGTGAAGCCGCCCTCTTTCAGATCACGAAGGTGCGGACGCCGACCCACATGGTCGCCGGAGCAGACGACGTTCGCGTGGCCGTGCTGGAAGACTATCTTCTCGACCGCGCTCTGCACGAACTGAATATTCCGAGTGAGTTGCTGATCTTTCCTGGCGAAGGACACTCGCTGGGAAAGAATCCGTGGCACGGCAAGATCAAAGTACGCGAAGAATTGAAGTGGCTGCAGAAGTATGGAGGAGTGGGTGGAATGAATTAGGAAGAACCGGCGCTTGAGGGGCTGCGAGGTAAGTCTGGCGGAACCGCTTATCGCACCGCGGCGCTGCGCTGCACCTCAGCCACCTTGACGTGGCGGGTAGCCGTGGCGGCGTAGCGTGCAATGCCTTTGTAAAGCGCCTCGGCGATCTGCTGGCGGTAGACTTCGTTCTGCAGGTTGCGCTCGTCGGCGGGGCTGCTCACAAAAGAAATTTCAGTCAAGATCGACGGCATCGTCGTGCCCGTGAGCACAACAAACTGCGAATCCTTGACCCCGCGATCGCGAATTCCCGGGTTGGTTGCGGCCAGGGTGGAATAGAGCGAGCGCTGGATGCTGGACGCCAAGCGGCGCGAGTCCTCAATCTTTTCGTGCAATTCTCCGGTGGACATAGAGACAGGTATGGGCGGCGGCGATGTCGTGTTCTCCGGATTCTCGACATCGCGCGATCCCGGAGCGGTGAAGGTGTTCGTGTAGTACGTTTCCACGCCGCGCGCCGAAGTGGCGCTGCTGTAGTTGGCGTGCACGGAAACGAACAGATCCGCCTGCGCCTGGTTGGCGAAATCGGCGCGTTCATCGAGCGGAAGGTAGACGTCGGCCGTTCGGGTATATATCACTTCCGAGCCCAGCCGGGTCTGCAGCAGTTTGCCCAGGCGGCGAGTCACGTCGAGCACCAGATCTTTCTCCTGGAGTCCGTTGCGGCCCACCGTGCCCAGATCCCATCCGCCATGCCCGGCGTCGAGCGCGATGCGGAATCGTCCACTCTTCGCCCCGAATTGATTCTCGTCCGGCTTTGCAGGCAACGGGTTGAATGCCGCAGTAGTGTTCCTGTCTGCCGCGGTCGCGGGCCGATTCGACGCCATGGCTCGGTCCGTACCCCGCAGTTCGACCACGAGCCGGTAGGGATTCGACTCCATGCTGACGGAGAAGTTCGATCCGTCGCGAGTGTCGAGCACGACGCGCGTCACTCCCGGGACGGGCTGGGCCACGCGGACGCGGGAAAGCGCGATATCTCCAATATCGATGATCTTGCCTTCAAACTCCGGTGCGAGAGCGGTGTCGTGAATGTCGAAGTAGATGCGTTCCGGGGACATCAGCCGATGCACTTCATACGGCGCCTGATCTTGCATGTCGATGACCACCGTGCTGCCAATCGGCGTTGACCAGTGCCGGATGTTCGTGACTTTCGGCAATACCGATAGCTTGCTGGCGCTGACGCCGGAACCGAGTTTCGACGGATCCATCAGGTGATCGGCAACAGCGGTGGCGCCCGTGGAAACCGGAGTCGGCGGTGGAGCGGTCCTTGTTGTGGGAGAAGGTGTGGCCGTTGCAGTGTCGGCATCGTGTTGCCGCATTCCAAACCACACTCCGGCAGAGAACAGGGCCGCCACGGCGACCAGCACGAGCACAACGCTCAACCCTGGGTGTGGTTTCCTGGGCGCAGCCACATGCGCCAGAAATGCCGGTTGTGGCAAGTCTTCGGCGTCCTGCGGCTCGTCCGACAGGAGGCTGTCTGCGGCGACGGATCCTGACATTTCGGGCGCCTTGAGGGAGGCGTCGGCGAGAACTGGAACGAAGGCCTCAGAGACAACCGGTTCTGCAGCAGCTTTGGGAGGGATATCAGGCAGCGCGGCCGCCTGCACAGGCTTCCGGCACAAGACGTCGCCGGCGACATTGGTCAGCCAGTTGAGGCGACGGTCCTCATCTTCCGGCCGCAGCGCCGACAGGATCAGTTCGCCGAGGAGGTCAAGACAGCGGACATCGTCATCGCTGAAGGCAAACGGAATATTGGAGAACGCCTGCAGTACGCCGAGTCGCGTTTGTTGGCCGCGCAGGGGAACGATCACGGAAGAACGCGCGCCCATCTCGCGGGACAAATCGAGTTCGACGCGCGCATCCACATCGCAGTCGTCGCAACGCAGGATTTGGCCTGAATCCAGGCAGTCCTGCAGGAACTCGGATTCACGCGCCAGACAGATTTCCCGCTCGACAGCCAAAGGTCCCGCCGAAGCGCGGCAAACAAACTCGGATCCCGCCTGCAGGGCGAGCAGTACACCATCGGCGTGAGTAATCGACATCGACCGGTCGCAGATCAATTGCAGAACTTCATCGAGGACAAAGCGCTCGGTGTGAAACAGATCCGCATCGGAACCTGAGGCCGGTCCCTCAGCACGGCGACTCCGGATGCGCTCGTGCAGGTCGGAGAATGCCAGCAGAGCGCGCAACGCTTCCTGACGCGCCAGCGACTCAAGGACCCGATTCCCCTCCTGCAGAGGGAAACTGGGGTTCTCGGAGCGCGAGGGCCCGTCCCAGTCAACGCGGGTTGGATTGGCACTCATCCGGGATTACAGGGAGAGCGTGCAACGACTGAATCCATCGTATTCGCGGCTAGCCGGTGCTTGTCAATCGAACCCGGTGTTGGCGTTGCTTCGCCAGCTTGCCCACGCACTCTAGTTCTCAAGGGTAATGGTCCTATGGCGTATACCGCAATGTCCGATGGTACAGAGTCCTCGTATTGCACCTTTGGTGTCACTGCAACTTGTCGGTCGCCGCTTTGCAGGTTTCTCTTTCGTCGGTGAAGGTCGAGTCTGGTTGCGACCTGCCAAGTCTTGACGATCAAGACTTGCTATTTGCACTGGCACAGGATTCGTCCTATTCTTGAAGCAGGTAGAGGCATTTCCCAGGTCCAAAATGGCTGATCCTGAAGTAGAACAATCCTCGGGTAAATCTCACAAATCAGGCTGGTTATTGGCTTTTGGCGCGGCCACTACGGGGTTTGCCGGAGTCGCCTTGTTGCTCCTCCGGGGATGCTGGCACCGGCGCATGAGCTGGCCGGTGCGCTCCGAAGGCCACGCCTATCAGGTTTGCCTCGGGTGCGGCGTCAAGAGGTTGTTTGATGAAGGGGAGTTCCGCCCCTATGGGCCGTTTCGCTACGACTTGACCGAACTCATCGCCTGGGAACGATCGCAACGGCCGGAGCCTGCCAATCCGCCAGCGGAGCAGCGTCCGGCATCCTAGAACAGGTTTGCTCCAGTTTGCCTTACGCGCCGACCACTGCCGTTTGGGTGCGGTACCATTCGACGGTTCGACGCAAACCTTCCTCGAAACTCACCAGCGGCTTGTATCCAAGGTGTTTCTGAGCCAGGCTGATATCGGCCAGCGAGTGCTTCACATCTCCACCTCGCTCCGGGCCATACTTGACTGCTCCGCGATATCCGGTAAGGGGCTTGAGCAGCTCCGCTGTTTCATTCAACGTGGCGCGGCGTCCAGTGGCGACGTTGAACATTTTTCCCGCACACTCTGTGGCAGGAGCGGTACAGGCCAGCAGGTTGGCTGAAACGACATTATCGATATAGGTAAAGTCCCGGCTCTGCTCACCGTCGCCGAAAATCGTGGGCTGCTCGCCGCGCAGCATCTCCAGACTGAACTTCGCCAATACTCCTGAATAGGGCGAAGATGGATCCTGCCGCGGGCCAAAAATATTGAAGTAGCGCAGGCTGACCGTCTCCAGGCCATAGCAGCGGTAGAACGAAGTCATGTAGTACTCGCCGGTCAGCTTCGCCACGGCATAAGGAGAGATGGGATTGGGCGTCATATCCTCGTGTTTAGGCAAGGTCGGCGTGTCGCCGTAGGCAGACGAGGAGGCGGCGTAAACGATCCGCTTTACCTTGGCATCGCGCGCGGCCACGAGTACGTTGACGGTTCCATCCACGTTGGCACGATTGCTGCCCAGAGGGTCAATGACCGACTTTGGCACCGAGGGAATCGCCGCCTGATGCAGAACATAGTCCACGCCTTCGCAAGCCTGGCGGAGAGCGTCGAGGTCGAGAATGTCCACTTGCCGGAAGTCAATCCGGTCCATGACTTCGCGTAGGTTATCCTGTTTGCCGGTGGCGAAGTTGTCGATCCCCAGCACGTCCTGGCCCCGATCCAGCAGGGCCCGCACCAAGGACGATCCAATGAAACCGGCTGCGCCGGTCACGAGGTATTTGGCCATAGGCAATCATGATAGCGGATGAATCGTGAAGAATGGCCGGTTTTGGAACGGTTGGGTCAAGTGCTTTGCCAATTGCGCTGGCAAACCACGCTAGTGGTCGTCCCCCTGCCTTACTCTGACCGGAGAGCCTGGACTGGGTCAATGGACGCCGCGCGCGAAGCCGGAATGAATCCGGCGATGCATGCAGCCGCCGCCAGAATCGTGATGGCGACCAACACCACGCTCGGACTGGCGCTCGTGATCTCGTAGAGCTGCGCCTTAACCAGCCGTACGCCCAACAACGCAACCGGAAGGCCGATCAGGAGCCCGAACGCGATTTGCGCGGCTGCCCCACGCATCACCATCGCGACAATGCTCCCGCGCGCAGCCCCCACCGCCATGCGAACGCCAATTTCGGGCGCGCGACGGGCGACGGTAAAGGCGGTGACACCGTAAATTCCAATCGTCGCCAGCAGCAGAGCCAAGGCGCCAAACAACATTGTCAACCGCGAAATCAATCGCTCATCATTGAAGCGCTCCGCGATTTGTTCCTGGAAGGTCTGGAATCTCACAACCGTGAGATTCGGGTTGATTGCAGCGAGCGTCAGGCGCACGGCTTTCTCCATATCGGCCATGGGACGGTCAGTTTGCAGGACGATGCTGCCAGCGTACATGGAGTCATCTCTATCGATAGACTCCCAACTCGCCGGGTGCTGGGTCAGCGGGACGAAAAACATGCGGTGGTTCTTCCATCGCACGCTGGAGTACACGGTATCTTCCACCACGCCGACAATTTCAAAATCGCCAGAGGCCGCCGATCCGTGGGTGCCAAAGTGATGCCCGACCGGGTTTTCCCCATTGAAGAATTTTCTGACGAATTCCTGATTGACGACCGCCACGGTTGGGGAGTTCGAGGTATCTGTTGCAGTAATGTTTCGGCCCGCCACGACATGCGTTCCCACGGAGTCAAAGTAGTCTGCATTTGCTCTGATCCACGAAGCTTCGGCATTCAAATTTGGTTTCCCTTGTATCCAGATACCATCGCTCCAATTGTTGTCCTCCATCGGCGTGTACAGGCTGATGCCGACATTCATGATGCCTGGGAGCGCATGAAAGCGTTCTTCCATGGTCCGGTAGAGCACCTCTAATTGGGCTTGCGAATATCCGGCCGCTTGGGGATTAATGTGGATGATGTATCGGTTCGTCGCGTCCAGTTTCAGGTCGGAATGTTGCAGCTTGCTTAGGCTTTGGGAAAACAATCCCGCGCCGACCAGCAACACGAGCGAGACCGCCGCTTGTAATACTACAAGTGAGCGCTGCAACCGTGAAGCGCCGGTTGTTGTCGTCCGTGCACCGTTACGTAGGGCGTCTATTGGCTGCGCCTGTGCCGCGATCCAGGCCGGGGCCACTCCGAAAAGAACACCCGTAAGCAGCGACAAGCCAAAAGCAAATCCGAGCACATTCAGCGACGGACTTGCATGGATCGGAACATTCTGTGTCCCAGGAAATGCGAGCTTCAGCAGCATCGTCACACCCGCATAAGCGACAACCAGCCCAACCATGCCACCTAGCAAAGCGAGCAATACACTCTCGGTCAGTAGCTGCCGGACAATCCTTCCACGCATCGCGCCTAACGCCGTGCGCACACACAACTCCGTGCGCCTTGCCATTCCCCGCACCAGGAGTAAGTTGGCTATATTCGCACAAGCAATCAACAGGACCAGAGCTGCGATCCACATCAGCAAACGCAGATGAGAAGAGTACCGCTCCTGCATATCCTGGATACCAGCGCCCCCTGGTGTCAGCACTACGTGCACTTTCGCCAGCAGTGTTTTGCCTTGCTCCGATGAATACGCTTTTTTCGAGGCAAACACCTGCCGAAGTAACCCGCTCACCTTCTCCTGTAGCGGCCCTATCGCCACGCCGGGCTTTACCTTCCCCACGATATAAAGCCATTGCGCCTCAGGGTCGTGCACATATGGAGCATTCGCCAAAACCGGCATCTCTTCAATTGGAAGATAAAAGTCGGGAGGCGTGGTCGACATGCGGTCACCGTAGAAGCCATCTGGTGCAATTCCCACCACTGTCACCGGCTTTGTGTTCACCCAAAAGACACCACCGATGACGGAAACATCGCCTGCATACTCACGCTGCCATGTCTGGCTGCTCATTACTGCTGTCATGGGCGCGCCTTTGAGGTCATCACTGTCCGTCAGTAAGCGTCCGGCGCGGGGTCGCAGTCCAAACGTGCGAAAGTAGTTGCCGGAGACGAACTCACCCATTACCGATCTCGCATCTGCCTGTGCGCCATCGCGACGTACAGTAATCGGCCGATATCCGAAGCCAGCCTGCATTGCTGCGATTTCTTCAAACTCTGGTGCGTTGTTCTTTACGTAAAGGTAGGTTTCGGTAGGGAACAGTGAATATTTTCCGTCATCCCTGGTTCCGCTATTGACGCAACAATCGTTCTCGTCGCCCACTCGCACCAGAGTTCTGGGATCCGCAACGGGAAGATTCTGCAATAGCATCGCGTTCACCAGGGTGAAGATGGCGGCATTTGCGCCGATGCCCAACGCTAGCGTCAGCAGTACCGTGACCGTAAAGCCCGGAGTCTTGTGCAACTGGCGTAGCGCGTAACGCACATCCTGAATAAATGTTGTCAATGTCAGCCCCCGGGTGGGACTCGGATACACGTAGTCGCGGTCTAGGACGCATTCGGACCGCCAAAATCAGAATGGCCTTTCTCCTGATACATGAGTAACTTACAGAACTGATCAAGGAAGCCAGGTGTTCAGGAACGAGCATGCCTGTTCAAGAGCGGACACTGGACAACGAACCGAGTGAGAGAGAGGTCTTCCATGGGCTCCGGCGGTTCTTCGGGACGATCGGAACACAACTGCCAATGAGCACGATCGGAGCAACCGCAAGGGGGCAAGTCCGGGGGTGGTGTTTCGTGCGACTCAGGAGCGCCGGCAACGCTGGGCCATACGGAAGAACTCTTCGCGGGAGAGTAGATGATGGTTGACGAAGAAGAGGCGGATCTCCTCAAAGAAGGTGGCGGGCTCGGTCGTTCCCGTGATGTCAGGCGAGACTTGGTCGCAAGCGAGAGCCGGATCCGGGGCCGCACTTTGTCCGGCCACGGCACTCAGAAGCTGCTCCAACTGGGTCTGCTGTCCGGGTTCAATGTCGGTGAGACAGATCCCCATACCCAGAAAAGGGTACGAAACCCGCACGGTACCCAGGGCTCGGACACGGATTCCGACGACCTCCAACACCAGTTCAACCTTGGTGCCGACGGGAAAAGTCGTGCTCATCTCAACGTAGCAGCCGTGCAGGCTGACGTCGGTGAGCGTTCCCCACATGCGGATCTCGCTGCCTTCCGGCTTGAACTCGACGCTTCCCGAACAACGGAAGCGTGGGCTGCGGCGTCGTTCCTGGCCGCTATAAGTGGCTTGCACTCCGGGATCGGTTACGGGTACCGTCGTGCCGCCCTTGCTGTCGGGTTGCTTCTTGAGACGTCGCAGGTAGTTGGCCCCTTCCTCGCTCTTGCGGGTGTCTGGGGTCAGGCCCGGCTGCTCGGAGTAAAGATTAGGATCCACCTGACGGAAGCCTCCACAAGCACTCTCCTACTGTCATCGGACGATTTCGGGAAGACTTTAGACTGCCGCGGAGGCCAAGGAGGAATGCCGGATCAGGTTCCAAAGCTCATCTTTGCCAGCCCCGGTTTTCGCCGAAAACGGGACGATCGTCGTGGCAGGATACTCGTGGCCCAGTGTCCGAAGCGCGCTCTGCAGTTCATTGCTGGAAAGACGATCGCATTTGGTGGCAATAATGACATGGTGGCGACCAGTCGCGCCCAGGAATTCCAAGAGTTGCCGGTCGCTGGCCTGGGGAGGAATATTGGAATCCACTAATGCCAGGCAGAGCGCGAGCGTGGGACGCTCCCTCAAGTACGGGTCGACAAAGCGCGCCCAGTCCTGCGAGACCTCGCGCGAGATCTTGGCATAGCCGTAGCCCGGCAAGTCGGTGAACAGCAGTTCGGGTTTGGGATGACCGGCGCGGCGAATCTCGAAGAAGTTGATGCTGCGCGTGCGGCCTGGTGTGGAACTGGTGCGCGCCACCTTACTCCCCACCAAAGCATTGATCACGCTCGATTTTCCGACGTTAGAACGGCCGAGGAAAGCAATCTCCGGCAGCGACGGGGGCGGAAAGTGCCGCTCGTCAGAGGCGGCAAGCAAAAATCGAGACAGGACACGCATAGCGCAGTTCTCAGTAAAGTTTCCTGGCGCACACGCTGTTCTGAGAACTGAAAACCGGAACTGGTTCTACAGTCCCAGCGGACGCTTGTTTTCTACGTCTTGGTCCTTGATCGGGTGCAGCCGGTGCCAGAGCGTCAGACCGCCCGCGATCACGATCCCGATCAGCAAGCTGATCAGGAAAAACCAGCGGTAGGCGGGTAAGCCGATCAGCAGAATCGCGACTACGGCGATAGCAACCACCAGCGCTGCCGATCCTTTGATGCCGAATCCCATGAATGTATTTTAGCCGTTCTACGGAATCAAAATAAAAGCCCGCCGAAGCGGGCCTCGTGAACCACAAATCCGATTTATCCATCACTGCCTGGTCGTTGGAATCTCTCCCGCGGCAGGAGTGGGTGGAGCAATCGAGGCGATTGTTTCCGTCTCAGCCGCGGTCGGTAGCGGCGATTCCAGCGCCAAGGCCAGCACCTGGTCCATATTCTCGACAAAGTGCAGTTTCATCGCGCTGCGCAGGTTTTCCGGGACCTCCGCCAGATCCTTCTCGTTTTCCTTTGGAAGA
>Ga0335082_10000085_pt1 | contig 90501 bp, 80 predicted proteins | sample Lox_Sample_41_FD_206718 | JGI IMG/M metagenome (GOLD analysis project Ga0335082, IMG submission 206718) | Soil microbial communities from Loxahatchee National Wildlife Refuge, Florida, United States - Lox_Sample_4.1 | ecosystem: Environmental > Terrestrial > Soil > Wetlands | place: USA... | reverse complement strand
TATCGGACACCTCCTCGCCTGCACCGATCCCCTTTCTCCCTGCAAGATCGACCATCCGCTCCTCTCCCTGGACGCCTTCGGACTCGAGCCGGCGGACCTGGACCGGACGTTCCACACCCGCCGCTTCATGAAAGAGAGCGCAACTCTCCGGGAAATCCTCGATGTGTTGCGGGAAACGTACTGCCGGGCCATCGGAGTGGAGTTCATGCACATCCAGGAGCCGGCCGAACGGCAATGGCTCATCGACCGAATGGAGCCGGTGCGCAACAGGCCTTCTTTCTCCGCTGTTGGAAAGACCGGCATCCTGGGAAAGCTCATGGAGGCGACCCTCTTCGAGGAGTTCCTCCACCGCCGCTTCGTGGGCCAGAAACGGTTTTCCCTGGAGGGGGGGGAGGTGCTGATCCCTCTCCTGGAGGACGTGGTGATGCAGGCCGCAGGTCACGGCGTGCGGGAGATGGTGTTCGGCATGTCCCACCGGGGACGGCTCAACGTACTGGCAGCCATCTTCCACAAGCCCTACCACAACATCTTCGCCGAGTTCCAGGACAATGTCCGCCACGGCGTGGTGGGCGAGGGGGACGTGAAGTACCACAAGGGATTTTCCACCGACCGTCACCTTGCCGACGGGACGTCGATCCATCTCTCTCTCACCCCGAATCCCTCCCATCTGGAAGCGGTGGACGGCGTGGTGGAGGGTAATGCGCGGGCCCGCCAGGAAAGGCTCGGCCCCGAAGGCCCGCTCCGGGTGCTGCCGCTCCTCATCCACGGCGACGCCGCCTTTGCCGGCCAGGGGATGGTGGCCGAGGTCTTCAACCTCTCCCAACTGGACGGCTACCGGACCGGCGGCACCCTCCACATCGTCATCAACAACCAGATCGGCTTCACCACCCTCCCCGCCGACGCCCGGTCGAGCCGGTATGCCACCGATGTGGCGAAAATGGTGGAGGCCCCGGTCTTCCACGTCCATGGCGAGAACCCGGAGGCGGTGCTGCACGCGGGGCGGCTCGCCCTGGAGTACCGGCAGGCCTTCGGCCGGGACGTGGTGATGGAGCTGATCTGTTACCGCCGCCACGGTCACAACGAGGGGGACGAGCCCTACTTTACCCAGCCCCTCATGTACCGGGACATTACGGACCGCCCCCGCCCCTACCTCCTCTACGCCGACCAACTCGCAGCAGAAGGGTTCGCGCCCGGCACCGTGGAGCGGCTTGCAGGCGGCATCGGCCAGTGCCTCCAGGAGTCGGTCGGGAAAGAGGATGAACCGGTGGATGCCGGCTTCCGGGGGGAATGGAGCGGCATCCAGCGCGAATTCTCTCCGGAAGCAGTGGAGACCGCCGTGGCCGGCGACGTTCTCCGGGAGCTGGGCCGGCTCATGACGGAACTGCCGGAAAAATTTTCCCCCCACCCGAAGATCGCGACCCTCCTGGCACGACGGCGGGAGAGTGTCGAGCAGGGCGAAGGGATCGACTGGGGAACGGGCGAGGCCCTCGCCTTCGCCACGCTGCTCCGGGAAGGGACACCGGTGCGCCTGTCGGGACAGGACAGCCGGCGCGGGACCTTCAATCACCGCCACGCTTTCGTCTATGACCAGGAGAGCGGCACCCCCTTTGCGCCGCTCTCCCAGGTCTGCCGCGAGCCCCGGATGTTCCGCGCCTGCGACAGCATGCTCTCGGAGAACGCCGTCCTCGCCTTCGAGTACGGCTTCAGTCTCGCCTCTCCATCGATCCTCACCCTCTGGGAGGCCCAGTTCGGGGATTTCGCCAACGGAGCCCAGGTGGTCATCGACCAGTTCATCGCCAGCGGCGAGACCAAGTGGGACCGGGATTCGGGGCTCGTCATGCTCCTCCCCCACGGCTACGAGGGGCAGGGAGCCGAGCATTCCAGTGCACGGATCGAGCGGTACCTGCAGCTCTGCGCCGACAACAACCTCCAGGTCTGTTACCCCACCACCCCGGCCCAGCTGTTTCACCTCCTGAGGCGCCAGATGAAGCAGCCGTTCCGCAAGCCCCTCATCGTTTTCACCCCCAAGAGCCTGCTGCGCCATCCCCGGTGCGTCTCCTCCCTCGGGGAGTTCAGCGACGGAGGATTCCGCGAGTTTCTTCCCGACAGGGAGGAACTGGAGAAAAAACGGGCGGTTCTCCTCTGCTCTGGTAAAATTTACTACGAGCTCCTGGAGCACCGCGAAGGGGAGGGGAAAAACGACACGGCCATCATCCGGATCGAGCAGCTCTACCCGTTTCGCCGTGACCTCCTGGCCGATCTGCTCGCCCCCAGTGCCGAAGGGGCGGACGTGGTCTGGGTGCAGGAAGAACCGGCCAACATGGGAGGATGGAGCTTTCTCCGCCCGCTCCTGGCGGAGGTGCTCGGGCGCGAACCGCGGTACGCTGGCCGGCCGGCGGCGGCCGCGCCGGCGGTAGGGTCACACCGGCAGCACCAGGTTGAGCAGGAACGGCTCATCGCCGAGGCATTCGGCAATTGAGACGAAACGACACGACGGATGGAGATCCCCAATGGAGATAAAGGTTCCCGAAGTGGGCGAATCGGTCTTCGAGGCCCTTGTCGCCCGCTGGTACAGGAAAGACGGCGAGCACGTCGGCAAGGACGAGGCGGTCTGCGAGATCGAGACCGACAAGATCACCCTGGAGATCTATGCCGAGGCGGCCGGTACCCTGAGGATCCGGGTGCCGGAAGGGACCACGGTCAAGATAGGCAGCACCATCGGCGTTGTCGAAGAGGGGGGCGCCGGCAAACCGGAAACCGGTGCCGGCAGCGGGAAGCCGGCTCTCCCCCCCGCTCCCGAACCGTCCCGCCATGTGTCCCCCAGCGAGCGGAAGGCAGCCCGGGAGAAGCCGGTGGCCGGTGATCGGGGACCGGGGACCGGGGAAGACGAAAAGCAGGCCACGGCTGACGTGTTCCCGGAGGTGCCGCCTGTGGTGAGGAGCGAGGAGCAGGCCCCTTACGTGGCTGCCGGCGAGGGGAGAATCACCCGCACGCCCCTGACACCGATCCGCAGGAGGATCGCCGAACGGCTCCTGGCGGCGCGAAACCAGACCGCCATGCTCACCACCTTCAACGAGGCGGATATGAGCCGGGTGATTGAGCTGCGCCGCATGCACGGCGAAGAATTCCTGCAGCGCCACGGAGTGAAGCTGGGCTTCATGCCGTTCTTCGTCAGGGCATGCATCGAGGCGCTCCGGGAATTCCCGGCGGTCAACGCCAGGATCGACGGCGACGACCTCGTCTACCAGCACTTCTACGACATCGGCATCGCCGTCAGCGGCGGGAAGGGGCTGGTGGTGCCGGTCCTGCGGGATGCCGACCGTCTCCGGTTCGCGGAGATCGAGCAGCGGATCGGGGAGTTCACCGAAAAAGTCCGGACCAACCGCCTCGCCATCGCCGACCTGGAGGGGGGGACCTTCACCATCTCCAACGGGGGAGTTTTCGGTTCCCTCATGAGCACGCCGATCCTCAATCCTCCCCAGAGCGCCGTTCTCGGCATGCACGCCGTCCAGGAACGCCCCGTCGCCCGTGACGGCCAGGTGGTGATCCGTCCCATGATGTACCTCGCCCTCTCCTACGACCACCGGATCATCGACGGCCGGGAGGCGGTGATGTTCCTGAGGAAGGTGAAGGAGTACGTCGAGGAACCGGGAGAAATGCTCCTCGAGGCATGAATGCCCGGGAAATACGATTCAGGAGGGGTTCCCCCCATGGCAGAGGATATTTTCGATCTCATCATCATCGGCGCCGGCCCGGGAGGCTACGTCGCAGCGGTCCGCGCAGCGCAGCTGGGGATGAAGGTGGCCGTCGTGGAGAAGCGTGAAACCCTCGGCGGAGTCTGCCTCAACGAGGGGTGCATCCCGAGCAAGGCGCTCCTCGATTCTTCGGAGCTCTACACCCTGGCCCGCGACAGGTTTGCCGGTCACGGCATCATGGTGGAGCCCCCCCGCCTCGACCTGGCACGGATGATGGCCCGCAAGGACGACGTGGTGAAGAAGCTGACCGACGGGGTGGCCTTTCTCTTCAAGAAAAACGGGATCACCTCCTGCAGGGGAGCGGGGAAGCTGGCCGGGGCGCGCAAGGATGGTCTCCACGTGGTGGAGGTCATGACACCGGAGAATGCCGCCATCCCCCGCCTCCTGAATGCACCGCGTGTTTTGCTCGCCAGCGGCAGCGAGGCGATTCAGCTCCCCTTCCTCCCCTTCGACGGGGAGACCGTGGTTTCCGCCCGGGAGGCCCTTTCCTTTCCTGCAGTGCCGGAGCACCTCCTCGTGGTGGGGGCGGGGTACATAGGTTTGGAGCTCGGTTCGGTCTGGCGACGGCTCGGCGCCCGGGTAACGGTGGTGGAGATGCTTCCCAAGATGCTCCCCACCGTGGACGGCCAGGCGGCCGACACCCTGATGCGCTCCCTGAAGAAACAGGGGATGGAGTTCATGATGGAGACGCGGGTGACCGGCGCAAACGTGGCAGCCGGCCGGGTAACACTCCGCCTCGCCGGGAGCGGGGGAGAGAGCGAGATCACCTGCGACAAGGTCCTCGTTGCGGTCGGGCGCCGTCCCCGAACCGCCGGCTTCGGCCTTGAGGAACTCGGCATCCGGCTCGACGACCATGGCCGGGTGGCGGTGAACGACGGCTTTGAGTCCGGCGTCCCCGGCATCTACGCCATCGGTGACCTGATTGCCGGTCCCATGCTGGCCCACAAGGCGATGGAGGAAGGGGTGGTCTTCGCCGAACGGCTCTCCGGGCAGGCGTCGCAGGTGGAATACGATTTCGTTCCCGGCATCTGCTATACCTGGCCTGAAGCGGCGAGCGTGGGGAAGACCGAGGAGCAGCTGAAAGTGGAGAGCGTGCCCTACGCCGCGGGTCGCTTCAACTTCATGGCGAACGGCCGCGCCCGCTGCATGGACGAGACCGACGGTTTCGTCAAGGTGCTCGCCCACGCAGAGACCGGGCGGGTCCTCGGCATCCACATCGTCGGACCCCGGGCCTCGGACCTGATCGCCGAGGCAGTGACGGTCATGACCTACGGCGGGACCGCCCAGGACATCGCCATGACCTTCCATGCCCATCCGACCCTCTCCGAGGCCCTGAAGGAAGCGGCGCTGGATGTGGAGAAACGGGCGATTCACGCATAAAGGAAGGCTCAAGGCACGAGGCACTGGGCGCCAGGAAAAACCGGCTGTTCCCAGCGCCCAGTGCCCAGAGCCTCGTGCCTCAAAGGAGGATGCCAATGGCAGGCAAGAATCTCGCGACAAAAATACTCGAAGCGCACCTCGTCGAGGGGGAGCTCATCCCGGGCCGGGAAATAGCCCTGAAGATCGACCATACCCTCCTCCAGGACGCCACCGGCACCATGGCGATGCTGGAGTTCATGGCCATGGGAGTGGACCGGGTCAAGGTGGACCTCGCGGCCCAGTACATTGACCACAACTTGCTCCAGACCGACAACAAGAACGCCGACGACCACGTGTTCCTCATGACGGCAGCGCAGAAATTCGGCATCCACCTTTCCAAGCCGGGAAACGGCGTCTCCCACCAGGTGCACCTGGAGCGGTTCGGAGTGCCGGGGAAGACCATGCTGGGCGCCGACTCCCATACCACATCGGCGGCGGGCCTCTCCATGATCGCCATCGGCGCCGGCGGCCTGGACGTTGCCCTGGCCATGGCCGGCCACCCCTTCCACCTCCCCTGCCCGGAGATCTGGGGGGTGAAGCTGACCGGAAGACTCCGGCCGTGGGTCTCGGCCAAGGACGTGATCCTGGAGATGCTCCGCCGCCACACGGTGAAGGGCGGAGTGGGGAAGATCATCGAGTATTACGGTCCCGGCGTGGCGACCCTGTCCGCCACCGACCGGGCCATCATCGGCAACATGGGGGCGGAACTGGGGGCCACCACCTCCCTTTTTCCCTCCGACGAGCGTACCCGTGAATTCCTGGCGGCCCAGGGCCGCGCCGACAGCTGGCTCGCCGTAAGCGCCGATCCGGACGCCACGTACGACGAATACGACGAGATCGATCTCGGGATCGTCGAGCCCCTCATCGCCTGTCCGTCGTCGCCGGATAAGGTGGTACCGGTCTGGGAAATCGCGGGGCTCACGGTGGACCAGGTGATCGTCGGCAGCTCGGCAAACTCCGCCTTCCGCGACCTGATGACGGTCTGCCGGATTCTCGACGGCCGGCGGGTGGCGCCCCGCGTTTCCTTCAACGTGAACCCGGGAAGCCGCCAGGTGCTGGAGAACGTGGCGTCCCATGGAGGGTTCATGATGCTTTTGCTGGCAGGGGCACAGATCCACCAGCCCGGCTGCCTCGGCTGCATCGGAATGGGGCAGGCGCCGGGCACCAACCAGATAAGCCTGCGCACCTTCCCCCGCAACTTCCCGGGACGAAGCGGCACCAAGGACGACCGGGTCTACCTCTGCTCGCCGGAGACGGCGGCAGCCTCCGGCATCTTCGGGGTGGTCACCGACCCGCGGGATCTGGGAAAACTGATGGAATGGCCCGACGTGCGCAACCCGGATGCATACATCCTTGACGACTCCAGCATCATCTTCCCGCTCACCGCGGAGGAAGCCAGGGGGGTGGAGATCATCACCGGCCCGAACATCGTGCCGTTCCCCGCGTTCGATGCGCTGCCGGACGAGCTCACGGCCGAGGTGATCATCAAGGTGGGGGACAACATCTCCACCGACACCATCATGCCGGCCGGCAACAAGGTGCTCCCCTTCCGCAGCAACATCCCGGCCATCAGCCGCTTCGTCTTCGAACAGCTCGATCCCGAGTTTCCCGCACGGGCGCAGGCAAAAGGAAACGGCGTGGTGGTCGGCGGCGAAAACTACGGCCAGGGATCGAGCAGAGAGCATGCCGCCCTGGCGCCCCGCCACCTGGGGATCCGGGTAAAGCTCGCCAAGAGCTTCGCCCGCATCCACAAGGCGAACCTAATCAACTTCGGCATCCTCCCCCTCACCTTCAAGGACCCGGCGGACTACGACCTGCTCAACCAGGGTGACACCGTGACCTTTCCCGGCCTGCGGAGCCTCGTGGCGGATGGAGCGACGGAAATCCCCGTGCGGGTCGGCAGCCGGGAGATCGTGACCCTTCTGCAGGTCTCCGAGCGGGAGCGACAGGACCTGCTGGCAGGGGGAACGCTGAACTACGTGAGAAAAAACAGGTAAAGGCACAGGGAGAGGCTGAGAAAATCTGTACCTTTCCCTGAACCTCAACCTCTAACCGCGAGGTTGCACATGGAATCAAAACTCCGCGCCATCCTCCCCGACCACGACCTGCTCCAGATGTACGAGCAGATGGTCCTCTGTCGCGAGTTCGAGGAGTCTTGCGCCGAGCAGTACGCCAAGGGACACATCACCGGCTTCCTCCACCTGTACAGCGGCCAGGAGGCTGTGGCCGTCGGCGCCACCCGTGCCCTCCACAAGGACGATTACATCCTCTCCGCCTACCGGGAGCACGCCCAGGCCATCGTCAGGGGGGCGGAGCCGCGACGGGTGATGGCGGAGCTCTTCGGGAAGGCCACCGGCATCTGCAAGGGGAAAGGCGGCTCCATGCACCTCTTCGACCCGGATCTCAACTTCATGGGGGGGTACGCCATCGTCGGCGGCCAGTTCCCCATTGCCGTCGGGCTCGCCTTCGCCGCCCGCTACCGCCGGGAAGACCGGATCTCCGCCTGCTTTTTCGGGGACGGCGCCGTGAACCAGGGGACATTCCACGAGTCCCTCAACTGGGCCCGGCTCTGGGAACTGCCGGTCCTCTTCGTCTGCGAGAACAACCACTACGGCATCGGCACCTCGGTGGAGCGGGCCTCGGCCCTGGCCGACATCCACAAGCGGACCTGCGGCTACGACATCCCGTCGGTGCGCATCGACGGCATGGACGTGATCGCGGTCTACGAGGCGGTCAAGTGGGGGGCCGACTGGGTGCGGGAACACTCGCACCCGTACCTGGTCGAGGCGCTCACCTACCGTTTCCGGGGACATTCCATGGCCGATCCGGGGAAATACCGCGCCGCCGCCGAGGTGGAGCTGTGGAAGGCCCGCGATCCGATCCCGGCCTTCGGCACCCGTCTTTCCGGGGAGGGAATCGCCTCACAGCAACAGCTGGACGCCGTCACGGAGCGGACACGTGCAGAGGTGGCGGCCGCAGTGACGTTCGCGGAGGAGTCGCCGTGGCCGGAGGATGGGGAAGTCTTTTCGGATATTTACGTCTGACACTTTTCACCACAGAGGACGCAGAGGTACGCAGTGAAAAATATAGCTGGTGAAGTAGGTAACGTATGAATAGATGAGTTACAGTACAGCCAGTCAGCTATACCGGGATTGTCCTCGCGGTTACCGGAATGTTCGGTCCTCGGATGTTCGGGATAGAAATTGTCCTGTACGATGGAGTGGCTTGATTTTGTTCGTAATCGGTGCGTATTCGATGCGTAAGGAACGTGGGGAGCATGGGGTATGGAATCGCCTGCTCTGCGTTCCTCTGCATACTCTGCGGTAACAATGATGGTAAGGAGTCGTTGATGCCCGAAATGACCTACCGAGACGCCCTCAACCTGGCCCTGAAGGAAGAGATGCGCCGTGACCCGTCCGTCGTCACCTGGGGCGAAGACGTGGCCCTCTACGAGGGATCCTTCAAGGTGACCCGGGGGCTTCTCGCCGAATTCGGGGAGGAGCGGGTGAAGGATACCCCCATCTCGGAGAACACCATCATCGGCGTCGCCATCGGCGCCGCCATGGGAGGGCTGCGCCCCGTTGCCGAGCTGATGACGGTCAACTTCGCCCTCCTCGCCATGGATCAGCTCGTGAACCACATGTCCAAGATCCGTTCCATGTTCGGCGGGCAGACCCACCTCCCCATGGTGGTCCGTGCCCCGGGAGGCGGCGGGAGCCAGCTGGCGGCCCAGCACTCCCAGTCCCTGGAAACCTTCTTCATGCACGTCCCCGGCATCCACGTGGCGGTGCCGGCCACCCCGGCCGACGCCAAGGGGCTCCTGAAGAGCGCCATCCGCGACGACAACCCCGTCATCTTCCTGGAGCACGAGCTCCTCTACAACAGCAAGGGGGAGGTGCCGGACGACCCGGAGGTCCTCGTCCCCTTCGGCTCCTGCGACATCAAGAGAGAGGGGAAGGACGTCACCATCGTCGCCTACGCGCGGATGACCGTCCTGGCCCTGCAGGCCGCAGCGGAATTGGAAAAGGAGGGGATCGCCTGCGAGGTGGTGGACCTGCGGACACTGGCCCCCTTGGACACTGCCGCCTTCGTCGCCTCGGTGCGGAAGACCGGCCGGGCGGTGGTGGTGGAGGAATGCTGGCGGACCTGCGGCCTCGGGGCGGAGATCGCCTTCCGCATCCACGAGGCCTGCTTCGACCGGCTCCTGGCGCCGGTAGCGCGGGTCTCCGGCCTAGATGTACCGATGCCCTACTCCCGGAAGCTGGAGCGACTCTGCATTCCCCAGGAGGAGACGATAGTCGCGGCAGTGAAAAAACTTTTGAGCGAACGATACTGAGGCGCTGCTACTTCTTCTACCCGTGCGCAACGTGGCAGGTTGAGGGGAAAACTGACGAGGGAGTCATGACCGAAATCACCATGCCGAAACTGTCGGATACCATGACCGAGGGGCGGCTCATCTCCTGGAAGAAGGGGATCGGCGACCGGGTGGAGCGGGGAGACATCATCGCCGAAGTGGAGACCGACAAGGCGAACATGGAACTGGAGGCCTTCGCGTCCGGCATTCTCCTGGAGGTCCGCGTCACAGCGGGAGAGATGGTTCCTGTGGGGACGGTGATCGCCGTGATCGGCGGATTCGAGGAAAAGACGGGGGCGCAGCAATCGCCGGCTCAGGCCGCGGAACCACCGCCGATTCCCGCCACCTGGCAGCCGCCGCCACCGGAACCACCCCATGCTCCCTTCGAGCCGGGAGACGTTCCGGAACGCGTTGCGGATCTGCCGGAAAGCGTGGCCTCGGCAGAAAAGTCATCCCCCGATACGACAGCGGCCAGTGAGAAGGCCTCGCCGCTGGTACGGCGGCTGGCCAGGGAAAAGGGAATCGACCTCGCCGTTATCCAGGGAAGCGGTCCCGAAGGAAGAGTCCTCCAGGAAGACCTGGAAGCATACGTGCAGGCGCAGGGCAGTGGTCACGAAACGCCCGGAATGGCTTCCCCCGGGGAAGCGACCGCCGGCGGAACGGAGGAACAGCCCCTCTCCCCCATGCGCGCAGCCATCGCCAGGACGGTCAACGAGTCGTGGCGGACGATTCCCCATTTTTCCGTCACCGTCGAGGTACGGATGGAGGAGGCGGAGGAGATCGTACGGGAAATGAAGGGCACCGGGCACCCGGTGACGATCAACGACCTGATCATCAAGGCCTCGGCCATGGCGCTGCAGAAATTCCCCCGGGTCAACAGCTACTTTGCCGAAGACCGCATCATGGTGAACAGCGAGATCAACATCGGCTTTGCGGTCAGCCTTGACGAGGGGCTGCTGATCCCGGTGATCAAGGGATGCCGGGTCATCTCCCTCATGGAGATCGCCGAACGGAGCAGGGAACTGGCGACACGGGCCCGCAGCGGCACGTTGAGCGTGGCGGAGATGAGCGGCGGCACCTTCACCATTTCCAACCTGGGAATGTACGGGGTAGAGGAGTTCATGGCGGTAATCCATCCCCACCAGGGAGGAATCCTGGCGGTGGGGGCTATCAGGGACGAGGCCGTGGCGCGGGACGGCAGAGTGTCTGCCGCGCGCACCATGCACGTTACCCTCTCCGCCGACCACCGACTCCTGGATGGCGTCCAGGCTGCCCAGTTCCTGGGCGAGCTGAAAAAAATACTGGAAAACCCGGTGGTGATGCTGCTGTAGAGGGCCTCCTTTCTAGCCGGGAGGCGAGCCCCCTTTTCTTCGGGCGGAGGTGAACGATGGAAATTCGCGACCTCGGCACGATCGAATTCCGTGAGGCCTGGGCATTCCAGGAACGCCTCGCGGCCGACGTCGCCTCGAGAAAGGAGCCGGAAACCCTTCTCCTCCTGGAGCACCCGCCGGTCTACACCATCGGCAGCGGCGGGAGCGAGGCGAACATCCTCGACAGGAGCGTCACTGCGGTGCGCATCAACCGGGGAGGAGATGTGACCTGGCACGGGCCGGGGCAGCTCGTCGGCTACCCCGTAATCGATCTCGGCAGGCGGGGCCGCGACCTCCACCGCTACCTCCGCTTCCTGGAGGAGCTTCTCGTTGCCGTTGCCGCAGATTTCCGGGTGGAGGCATGGCGCATCCCCGGCCGGACCGGCATCTGGACCTGTCAGGGGAAACTCGCCTCCATCGGCGTCGGCGTCCGGCGCTGGGTGACCATGCACGGTTTTGCCCTCAACGTGGCGCCGGACCTTGCCCCCTTCGGCAGTATCAACCCGTGCGGCATGGAGGGGTGTCCGGTTACCTCCCTGGAGCGGGAGGGAAACACCCCCGTGACCGTGTCCGACGCCAAGGAGCAGGTAGCCGCACGTTTCGTGGCGCTTCTCGGAGAAAAACTGCCTGGTTCGGAGGACTGAAGCCCGTTCGGAATGTCATGCACCAATCACAAGGAGGAATTCATGGCTGCTGATGACTGGAAAATCCCCGTGAAAAAGCTGCGCTGGGAATGCGACCTGAGTCAGTTCGATTTCGCGACCACTGCCGACATCCCGGAGCTGGAGGGGGCCATCGGCCAGGAGCGGGCTCTCACGTCGATCGAGTTCGGCCTCGGCATGAGGGAGGACGGCTTCAACCTCTTCCTCGTCGGTGAGCCGGGCACCGGCCGTACCTCGACGATCAAGAACATCCTGAAACAGCGGGCCAAGACGGAGCCCAATCCCCACGACTGGTGCTATGTCCACAACTTCAAGTCCCCCGACAACCCGGTGGCACTCTCCCTACCGGCCGGCATGGGGGGCGGCCTCGCCCAGGACATGAAGGAGCTCCTGGAAGCGATCCGAGCAGTTATCCCCAAGGCCCTCGACAGCAAGGAATACGAGACCAACAAAGCCGCGATCATCGAAGAATACCAGGAGAAGAACGGCGTCATCTTTGCCGCACTGGAGCAGGAGGCGTCGGAGAAGGGATTTTCCCTCCAGAGGACCGTTTCCGGCCTGGTCATGGTCCCCCAGAAGGAAGGGCACAATTACACCCAGGAGGAATACGAGGCACTCCCCACCGACGAGCGGGGAACCCTGGACGAAGCGGGGAAGGAACTGACCGAACGGCTGAACGACGTGCTTCGCCAGGTACGGGAAAACGAGAAGGTCCTCAAGGAAGAGCTGGCGAAACTGGATCGCAACCTGGGGCTCGCGGCGGTGGGGCACCACCTGGAGCCGCTTGGTGAAAAATACCGGGATTTCCCGAAGGTCCTCGCGTACCTGGAGGCGGTCCAGGAGGATGTCCTCCTCAACCTGGAGGATTTCAAGGAGCAGACGCCGCCCCAGTCCCCCATCCCCGGCCTCAAACTCCCCCGACAGGAGCCTTCCTTCGAGCGCTACCAGGTAAATGTCTTCGTGGACAACAAGGGTGTCGAGGGCGCGCCGGTGGTCTTCGAGGCGAACCCTACCTACAACAACCTGTTCGGGAGGATCGAACACGTGATGCAGCTGGGGGGAATGGCCACCACCAATTTCACCCTGGTGAAACCGGGGGCGCTGCACCGGGCCAACGGCGGCTACCTGGTGGTCGATGCCCGGGAGGTCCTCATCAACCCCTTTGCCTGGGATGCCCTCAAGCGCTGTATCAGAAACGGCGAGATACGGATCGAGGACGTGCTCGAACAGTACCGTTTCATGACCTTCGCGTCGTTGAAGCCGGAAGCGATCCCGCTCCAGGCGAAGATCATCATGATCGGCTCCCCCTGGATCTACTACCTCCTCTTCTATCTGGAGCCGGATTACCGGAAATTCTTCAAGGTGAAGGCGGACTTCGACAGCAGGGTGAAGAAATCCCCGGAGATCATGAAGGACTATGCCCTGTTCGTGGCCACCCACTGCAAGCGGGACGCTCTTTTGCCCTTCGACCGCTCCGGGGTCGCGGGACTTCTCGAACACTCGGCCCGGATCGTCGAGGATCAGGAACGGCTCTCGGCCCAGTTCATGGAGATCGCCGAACTGATCCGGGAGGCGGACTACTGGGCACGCAGGGAGGGGAGCCCGCTGGTGACCCGGGAATTCGTCACCCGGGCCATCGAGGAAAAGGTGTATCGCTCCAACCGGATCGAGGAGCGGATGCAGGAGCTGTTCGAAGACGGCACCATCCTCGTCGATGTGGCGGGAGCGGAAGTGGGCCAGATCAACGGACTGTCGGTCATCAGCCACGGAGACCACACTTTCGGCAGGCCTTCCCGTTTGACCGTCCGGGTCTATATGGGACGGGCCGGCATGGTCAATATCGAACGGGAGGTGAAACTCTCCGGGCCGATCCACGACAAGGGGGTGCTGATCCTCACCGGCTACCTCGGCGGAAAGTTCGCCCACGACAAGCCCCTTTCCTTCTCCGCTTCCATCTGCTTCGAACAGTCATACGAAGGGGTCGAAGGGGACAGCGCCTCGTCCACGGAACTCTACGGGCTCCTCTCGGCCCTTTCCGGCGTACCCCTGAAGCAGGGGATCGCCGTCACCGGCAGCGTCAACCAGTTGGGGAAGGTCCAGCCCATCGGCGGGGTGAATTACAAGATCGAGGGGTTCTACTCCGTCTGCAAGGCCAAGGGGCTTACCGGCGAGCAGGGAGTGATCGTTCCGAAGTCCAACGAGCGGCACCTGATGCTGAAGGAAGAGGTGGTGGCGGCGGTCAGGGACGGGAAGTTCCATATCTGGAGTGTCGAGACCATCGACCAGGGGATCGAGATCCTCACCGGAGTCCCTGCCGGCGAAAGGCTGCCGGACGGGAACTACCCGGAGGGGAGCATCAACTTCCTCGTGGACAAAAGGCTGCGGGAGCTGGTGGAGCATATGAAGAAATTCTCCGCTCCGGAGAAGGAGGAGAAAAAAAAGAACGGCGACAAGACAGGTGGAGAGGAGCCCGCCGAAGGGAGCGGGAAAGACGTCCGCAGGCAGGCCGGCAAACACCGGCACTGACGAGAAGGGGCGGGACACACGGACCTTCTCCCCCACCCGGCCTACCCTGAAGAACACTCGTACCTCTCCACCATTACGGGAAGTGACGCTCCCGCAACCTCCCGTCTCAACAATACAGAAAGGGCCTGCAGGTTTCCCCGCAGGCCCTTTCTTGCGTCGACAGACGAAGAAACCTATTTCTTCTTGGTTGCTTTCTTGACCGCCGGAGCCGCGGCAGGAGCGACGCCAGTCGAAGTTTCCGCCGCCCAGTGGTTCAGGTCATGGGCAATGTTGTGACACATGCCGCATTTCGGGAACTTCGCCAGAATGGCGGCGGGATGCAGTTTGGTGTGGCAGCTCTGGCACGCCGGGATCGTCTTGTGCTTCGCCTTGTGGCACGCGACGCAGGTCTGGGCCTTGTGCTTGGTGGTCGTCGCTGCCAGGAGACTTGCGGCCTTGGTATGGCAGGCGCCGCAGTCCTTGTTCGGCACGTCGGTACCGTACGTGACCACCTTCGGCATATGGGCCTTGTGACACTTCTTGCAGTCGGCCTGCGTCATCTGGGCCGAGTGGGGTTTGTGGCACTGGACGCATTCGGGAATCTTGCCGTGAACGGTGTGGCAGGTGGAGCAGAAGAGGGCCGAATGCTTGCTCTTGTTCTCGCGCAGCTGCTTTATCTGTTCGCTGTGGCAGGTGAGGCAGGCATCGGTGACCTTGCTGCCGAACTGGATTTCGAGGGGACGGTGGGGGTTCTTGTGGCAGCCGAGGCAGGCGGCCAGCTTGAAATGTTCCTTCCCTTCGTGACACATGCTGCACTGGGGGATATTGTTCTTCACTGCGGGGGGGTGGCCAATATGGCATCCGGTACATCCGACGTCCTTGTGCTTCCCGCCGGCAGCGGCAATATCGGCCGGAGGCCCGGTATGACACGCGGAACATTCCACATTGCCGAGCGCCGCTTTCGTTTTCGGTGCATCCGCGGCGAACAGCAGCGAAGGGCCGGCCAGGAATGCACAGAGTACCACCATGATCCACATACTTCTCATTAGCTTCATTTTTCCCTCCTGTTGAGTGAATTGTCTGGCTCTCTCCCGGCATGTCCGGGAATAATCACCTGAGATTACATAGTTACCGACCGGCCCCGGGGAAACCGCCCGCCGGAGAAACACGGGAAAACTCTTCCCCGGTCAGGGAATTCCGGATTATTGTTCCGACAAACTTTCATAGTAAAGGGAACTATGGGAATTGTCAAATGGAATGGCAGCCTCCCCCGTAACAAAATCAGGGGGAGCACCTATTTTTTCCGTCGATCGGCCATTCCTCGGCATAGCCCGGCGGAAAGAAATTCTCCCGGGTGCGATTGAAGTACCCGTACTGGATCCGGGAAAAGGACTCTTTCACCCTCTGCATCATCCGGTACATGCCGATCCCCCGCCCGGTGACACCCATCCGCCGGTTGTAGAAATCGGGGTCGATGGAGAGATTGCGCATCTGGATCATGTCGACCCCGGTCTCATCGAGGAAGCGGAGCAGCGCCTCCACCTCGTCGGGATGGTCGGTAAGCCCGGGGGATACCAGGTAGTTGATCATAGTGAACAGGCCCCTCTCCCTGGCGATCTTCACCGACTCGACGACATCGGCAAAGCGGTACCCGACTGGCCGGTAGTAGCGGTTGTAGTACTCCTCCCGCACCGAGTTCATGGAAAAACGCATGGAATCCATCCCGGCATCGCAGAGGAGCCGCACCTTGCCGGGAATCGAACCGTTCGAATTGAAATTCACCGTGCCCCGCGCCGTTGCGTCTTTCAGCCGCCGCGTCGCATCGGCAATGGTCTCCGCCTGGAGGATCGGGTCTCCCTCGCACCCCTGTCCATAGGAGACAATCGGCTCCGGGGCTTCCAGAAGATGGGGAAGGGCCAACTCGACGATCTCCTCGGGAGTGGGAACGAAGTGAATCCGCTCATGGTTGGCGGGACAGCAGTCGGAGGGCTGCAGGCTGATGCAGCCGAGACAGCGGGAGTTGCAGGCCGGCGATGTGGGGAGAGGCGCCTCCCATCGGCGGGAAAAGAGGTTCTTGGCGGCAAAACAGTGGTAATCCACGGCGCAGCGGGCCAGTTGCTCAAGAAGACGGTTGTCGGGCATCTCCTTGAGGCGCCTGCGTACCAGGGGGTCGAGCTTGCGGTCGTCGTAGTTGCGCGGCAGCCAGTTTTCGTTGGTATCGACCCGGCTGGCCGCCACGACGAAGCACTCCTGCTCCGGGTCCCACCCCACGGCGGTATAGGACCAGAGGGGGAGGTGAACTTTCTTCCGGCGGTAATCGCAGGCGGGAAGGAGTGTCCTTACGTAGCCGGGAGCCATGAAGGCCGAAACCGCCTGCACTTTGCGGGGCCTCCCACCGTCGCGGACGGTGGCGACGGTGACGAAGGCCCGCTTGCGGGAATCCCAGGCGATGGGGGGGGTGTTCGGGATCGTGAAGAGGCGGCTGTCAGAAGGAAGGGGGATGAGTTCGGGCGACTCCGGCAGCACCGCCTCGGCACCGTTCATGCCGGCCATTTCCAGGTAGGGATGATCGAAAATGTTTCCCTCCTCGTCGGCGTAGAGGAGGAGGGGGGAGACGTGGCGTTTCATGGTGTTCCCACCTTACCACAAACTGGACCGGCTGCCAAGGGGAGGGACGTCAGTCTCCCGCAGATACCAATCCCAGCCGTGACAGCAGGTCCGCCCGCTTCAGAAGGGTGGGTATGCGGTGCCGGCCATGCATGGCGGCAACGTTCCGGGCCGCGGCAACAGGGTCCATGCCCGCGGCCGTCACCAGGAGAGGTCGTCGGCTCCTGCCGCGGAACACGGGAATTGCGTAGCATGCGCCGGCAAAGGTTGATTTCGCAACGCCGACGACGGGGGTGACCCCCTTCAGCGCTTCGAACAGGAAGGCGCCCAGTCCGGGGACATCCCCATCCCCAAGCCAGACGTACCCATCGACGATCACCGTCTCCAGGGGCTCCCGGACGATGTCCAGGACAGCCAGCAGACAGGGAAGCTCGCGGCGGTAGAACAGTCCCGGCTGGTACTCCGCAACGGAGCCCAGTTGCACGATGATTTCTCCGGCGCTTTCCCCGTCGGACCAGGCATGGAAGAGGACAGCGGCCGCTGACGCACCGGCGGCGCCATAGGCCGCATCGAGACAGACAATCATGGAAGTCAACCTCCTCCCCCGGAAATGCGTTATGAATACGGCAGGATCAATCCCTGCACCACGTTCGGACGACGATTGCACCCGATACGGCATCTGGTCCCGGATTTCAGAAACGACCGTTTCTTTCTCCTTGACAAAGGCGCTAGGGTTATTGAACAATTGTTCAGGTGAACTGGCGTTCAATCATTTTCCTCATCTCGCCCCTCGGTACCCTTCGCCCCAGGGGTATCGACACCACGCGCACTTCCCGACGGAAGCAATACGCCCCGAAATACCAGCCCGAGGTACATCATGAGAAAAATTGTGGTGGCAGCAGCAGTCGCCCTGGTCATCGTCGCCCTTGCCCTTGGGATATATTTCTACAGCAAGAAGCCGGCAGAGGCAACGTTCAAAACCGCCAAAGTGGAGCGGGGGGACATCGTCTCCACGGTGGCTGCCACCGGCAATCTCGCCGCAGTGGTCACGGTGCAGGTCGGCACCCAGGTTTCCGGAACCATCCAGAAGCTGTACGTCGATTTCAACTCCCCGGTGAAGAAGGGGCAGATGATCGCCCAGATCGACCCGGCCCTCTTCGCCGCACAGCTGGAGGAGTCACGCGGCAACTACCTCAACGCCCAGGCCACCCTGCAGAAGTCGAAGGCCGATCTGAACGATGCAAAGAGGAGCCTGGAGAGGTATCGGCAGTTGATCAAGGATGGTATCGTTTCCCAGAGCGATTTCGACACCGTGGAAAACAGGTATGAGCAGGCGGTGGCCACCGTGAAGGCGGCCGAGGGGAATGTGGCCCAGACCCACGGCAGCCTCAGCCAGGCCGAGACCAATCTGCGCTATTCCATCATTCGGTCGCCGGTGGACGGCATCGTCGTCTCGCGCAACGTGGATGTGGGACAGACCGTGGCCGCCTCCTTCCAGACACCAACCCTCTTCACCATCGCCCAGGACCTCACTAAGATGGAGATCGACACCAGTGTGGACGAAGCCGACATCAGCCGGATCAAGGTGGGGCAGCCGGTATCCTTCACCGTCGATTCCTACCCGGAGAGCCGCTTCACCGGCAAGGTGTCACAGATCAGGAACGCGCCGGTCGTGACCCAGAACGTGGTTACCTACGTCGTCGTGGTGAGCGTGGACAACAAGGAGATGAAGCTGAAACCGGGGATGACCGCCAATGTCACTATTGAGACGGCGCGCAAGGATGACGTCCTGAAAATCCCGGCGGCCGCCCTCCGCTTCAAGCCGAAAGGGGCAAAAGGCGGGAAGGAGCCGAAGGAAAAGCCGGCCGGTGACGATACGCACAAGACGAAGAAAGACAAAGGGCAGCGGGTGTTCCTGCTCGGCCCCGAAAATAAGCCGGTGGCGGTCGCGGTGAAGACAGGCATTGCCAACGACGGCCAGGTGGAGCTGGTGGAGGGGAACCTGAAGGAGAATGACGAGGTGATCATCGAATCGGTTTCTCCCCAGAAAAAATCGGGGGGAATGGGTGGCGGTCCTCCGATGGGGCCGAGGTTCTAAATGACCGACGTCGTCAGGGTCAGCAACGTCACCAGGGTCTACACCATGGGGGACCAGCGCGTCGAGGCCCTCAAGGGGATATCCTTCAGTGTCCAGCCGGGCGAGTTCGTGGCAATCATGGGGGCGTCGGGGAGCGGCAAGTCCACCTGCATGAACATGCTCGGCTGCCTCGATGTGCCCACCAGCGGCGAATACCACCTAGCCGACGTCGCTGTCGGCGAGTTGTCCCGCAATGCCCTGGCGGAGATACGGAACAGGAAACTCGGCTTCGTCTTCCAGGGATTCAACCTCCTTGCCCGGACCACCGCCCGGGAGAACGTGGAACTTCCCCTCGTCTACGCCCACGTCCCCGCTGCAGCCCGCCGGGAGAGGGCCATGGCCGCACTTTCCCGCGTCGGGCTCGCCGATCGGGCCGATCACTATTCCAACCAGCTTTCCGGTGGCCAGCAGCAACGGGTTGCCATTGCCCGGGCCCTGGTGAACGAGCCGGCCATCATCCTGGCCGACGAGCCGACTGGCAACCTCGATTCGCGGACGTCCGTGGAAATCATGTGTACGTTCCAGCAGCTGAACCGCCAGGGAATAACCATCATCATGGTGACGCATGAGCCGGACATCGCGGCCTTTACCGGCAGGCAGATCATCTTCCGCGACGGCCTCATTACCTCGGACACTCCGAATGCCGCGCCGAAGATTGCGGACCCCTCACAGGAGCAGACCTCATGACGACGCTCTGGCAAAGCCTCCTGATCGCCATCCGGGCGTTGCGGGTCAACAAGATGCGGGCCCTCCTCACCATGCTCGGCATTATCATCGGCATCGCCGCGGTGATCGCCATGGTGGCAATCGGCTCCGGGGCAAGCAAGATGATCTCCGACCAGATCGCCAGCATCGGCAGCAACCTCCTCCTGGTCATTCCCGGCTCCGTTACCAGCGGGGGGATACGGACCGGCTCCGGCGGCACACCGACCCTCACCTACGACGACGCAAAGGCGATCAAGGCGGAATGCCCGTCCGTGGCAGAGGTCGCCCCGACGGTGAGGGGCTCGGCCCAGGTGGTATTCGGCAACCAGAACTGGTCCACCATCGTCATCGGGGTCACGCCGGATATCCTGACCGTCAGGGACTGGCCCCTTTCCGCCGGAAGAAACCTCTCCCCGTCCGATGTGGACGGCGCCACGAAGAACTGCCTGATCGGCCAGACCGTTGTCGAGAACCTCTTCGGCAGTACCGATCCCATCGGCAAGATCGTCCGGATCAAGAAGATCCCCTTCATCGTCATCGGGCTTCTGGAGCACAAGGGGCAGTCCCCCCAGGGGCAGGACCAGGACGACGTCATCTACATACCCCTCAGCACCGCGCAGCGGAAAGTATTCGGCAGCCAGTTCCCCAACTCCGTCGGCGCCATGATGGTCCAGGCCCAGAACGCGGATGTCCTGAAAAAGGCCGAAGAAGAAGTCACCGCCATCCTCGACCAGCGTCACCGCATCGGACCTGCTCGGGAGCGCGACTTCACGGTCCGCAACCTTTCCGAGATCCTGGCAGTCTCCGAACAGTCCTCCAAGGTCATGTCGCTGCTCCTGGGGGCGGTGGCCTCCATCTCCCTCATCGTCGGCGGTATCGGCATCATGAACATCATGCTGGTATCGGTGACGGAGCGAACGAGGGAGATCGGCATCAGGATGGCCATCGGCGCCAAGCAGCGCGACATCCTCCTCCAGTTCCTCACCGAAGCCGTTCTCCTCACCACCTGCGGCGGCATTATCGGCATGCTGTTCGGGGTTGCAAGTGCCGCGGCCGTCTCGAAGCTGATGAAATGGCCGACCCTGATCTCCTCCGAAGCCATCATCATCGCCTTCCTCTTCTCCGCGGGAGTCGGGGTCTTCTTCGGTTTCTACCCTGCCCGCAAGGCCGCCGGCCTCAATCCCATCGACGCGCTCCGCTACGAATAAACCAGAAAAAAGCACGCACTCGCGCGGTGACTCACAGACGGAGGGAATTGCCAAGATTGCCGTCAGCAAAGCCTCCGTCTGTTCAGGGGCATGCTGTTCGCGTTCATTGTTTGATGAGACCCGGCGCCCCTAGCGTCTCCGCGGGGGACTACCGTATCGAGGGTACGTCCCTCCCCCCACCGCCCCTGCCCGGGCCCTGCGAATAACTCTTGACTATTGCCAACAGTAAATCTACCTTAGAACTGTACCTGCCGTTAACCGCTCCACCCACCGCGGGAGCAGCTGACCATGAGTTTCCGTCCGAGCCTCATAACCAAGCTCACCCTGGCGACCACCCTCGTGCTCCTCATCTCCATGGGGCTTCTCGACTACTTCAATCTCGCCACCTTCAAAAAGGTCATGCTGGAGTATGCCGTGACCGACGCCGACGCCCTGAGCGAAATCATCATCGAGAGCACCTACAATCAGAAGCATGAGCACGACCAGTTCAAGCTCTCCCAGATGATCAACTGGCTCGGGGCAGGCCAGGGAATCGAGCATATCCGCCTCCTCAACAAGAACGGCAGGATCATCTTTTCCTCGAAGGAGGAAGAAATCGGTACCTTCGTCAACAAGGACGCCGAGGCGTGCAGCATGTGCCATGAGGGAACGGAGCCGAAGCTGACCGCATCCTCCATGCACCGGAGCAGGGTTTTCCGCAATCGGGAGGGAAAAGAGGTGCTCGGACTGGCCAGGGCCATCTATAACCGGGAAGGGTGCTACATTGCCGCATGCCATTTCCATCCGGAGAGCTTCAAGGTCCTGGGGGTGCTCGACATCAGCGTCTCCCTCGACACCCTCCATCACCAGATCGCCCTCTATCGCTACCGCTTCGTAGCCATGACCTGCATCCTCATTTTCATGATCTGGCTGGTTCTCACCCTTCTCACCCAGAAGCTGGTCAACAGCCCGATCCAGCTCCTTGTCCATCACACCCGGCAGATCGCATCAGGTGACCTGGAAAGCAAGCTGGCCATCGTATCCCGCGACGAGTTCGGCAAGCTCGCCTCGTCGTTTTCCAGCATGACGGAGAGTCTCCGCGATGCCCAGAATGAATTGAAGGAGTGGGGGACGAACCTTGAGTCGATCGTCGAGCAGCGCACTCGCGAAATCCAACAGATCCAGGCACAGCTGATCCGCTCGGAAAAGCTCGCCTCCCTCGGCGAGCTAGTGGCGGGCATCGCCCATGAGATCAACAATCCATTGACCGGCATCCTGGTCTTCTCGTCGCTGGTGACCAATGACAAGAAACTCGATCCCGCCCTGAAGGACGACATGGAAATGGTGGTCCGGGAAACGAAACGCTGCGCCGACATCGTCAAGGGGTTACTGGAGTTCTCCCGGGAATACCCCCCCCAGACGGAGCAGATATCCCTCAACGAAATCATGGACAAGGCACTCTCCCTGGTCTGCCATCAGTCAAGCTTCCACAACCTGACCCTCGAGAAGGCCTTTGATCCGGACCTCCCCCTCATCACCGCCGATCCGAACCAGGTGGAGCAGGTCTTCATCAACATTCTTCTCAATGCCAGCCAGGCCATGCCGTCCGGCGGGAACCTCCGCCTCCGCACCGGTATCTCCCCGGACACGAGCGCCGCCTTTGTCGATATCAGCGATACCGGATGCGGCATCCCCGAGGAAAACCTCGGCAGAATCTTCGATCCGTTCTACACGACGAAAAGCAGGGGGACAGGACTTGGTCTCTCGGTTTCCTACGGGATCATCGAGAATCACGGGGGGAAAATCGAAGTAACGAGCGAGGTCGGGGTGGGAACGAAGTTTTCCATTTTCCTGCCGCTGGTGGGACAGGTGAGGGAGATCGAGGAGGGGACCGCCGGGGATGGGGATGTCGCCACGGAAGAGGTGCGGGAGGCTTGAAACCGTGCGGGGCTATTTCCCCGTTTGTCCCTTGATGGAAATGCCGAGTTTTTTCAACATCCCCTGGAAGTTGGGACGCAGCATGCCGGTTTCTTCCGCCGCCTTGGTAACGTTCCAGTTATTCCGCTCCAGGGCGCTGATGACGAAGGCCTTCTCGATCGGCTCCACGGCCCGCTCGCGCACATGGCGTTTCAGCTCCTTCAGCTCATCGGCACTCGTGGGGACATAACCGCCGAATTGGGGTTCCGCTTCTTCCTCCGCGGCGAAAAGCTCAAGGTCTTCCTTCTGGATTACCTCTCCCTCGGCCAGAACAAACGCCCGCTCGATGATGTTCTCCAGCTCTCGGACATTTCCGGGAAACGGGTACCCTTCCAGCAGCTTCAGGGCATCGGGGGCCAATCCCCTGATATCTTTCCCCATCTCCTGGGAAAACTTCTTGAGAAAGTGGCTGACGAGCTGCGGAAGGTCCCCCTTGCGCTCCCGTAAGGGGGGAAGGTCGATGGGTATGATATTGAGACGGAAGAAGAGGTCTTCGCGGAAAGAACCTTCAGCGACCAAGGTCTTCAGGTTTCTGTTGGTGGCGGCGACGAGGCGGATATTGATGGGAATCGGCTGGGTCCCGCCGATGGGGGTGACTTCCCGTTCCTGCAGTACCCGTAGGAGTTTAGCCTGGGTGGAGAGGCTGATGTTCGCAACCTCGTCAAGGAACAGCGTGCCGCCGTCGGCTACCTTGAAAAGCCCCATTTTTGTCTGGACGGCACCGGTGAATGATCCCTTGACATGGCCGAAGAGCTCGCTTTCCAAGAGATTTTCCGCAAGAGACGTGCAGTCGATGGCAACAAAGGGCTGTTCCCGCCGGGGGCTGTTCCGGAAAATGGCCCGGGCAACGAGTTCCTTTCCTGTGCCGCTCTCTCCGGTGACGAGAACGGTACTGTCGGTAGGAGCAACCTGGACGATGCGGCGATAGACCTTCTGCATTTCCTTGCTTTCGCCGATGAACATGTCGAAGCCGTGATGGTCGAGGAGTTCCTTTCTGAGGACGATCTCGTTGAGAAAAACCTTCTTCTGTTCCAAGGCCTTACTGACCTTTTCGATGATCTGTTCCGGGGTGAAGGGTTTGGCGATGTAATCAACCGCGCCGCATTTCATCGCCTCTACGGCGGTATCCACCGTGGCGAAGCCGGTGATGATGACGACCGGCACTTCCGGCTGGAGGGTTTTGATGACCTTGAGAACCTCGATGCCGCTCATCCCCGGCATCTTCAGGTCGGTGATAACCAAGTCGAAATCTGCTTCCTGGAGGCACTCGATGGCCGCGTGACCGCTTTTGCAGGTCTCCACCTGAAAGCCCCCCCCCTCGAGGATCCGCCGCAAACCTTCCCTGATGATCGCTTCATCGTCTACGACCAGAATTCTGGTTCCATCCATCTTCCAGTCCCTTCATGAGTCGAGGTCCCTGCTATCCACGCCGGCGAGCTGTCGACCGCCACGGACCCCGAATGATTTCCCGTTTATTTAATACATATTAACGCGAACAAGTCAATGAAATCCTTTCGCCATTCCACGGCCCAGCACCTGCCGTGTAACGATGTATACCTCTGTATAATTTTTTATACACTTTGCCATTCCCAGAGATCCAATAATTTGACTAATACTTTCAACTTGATAGCTGAGACTGGCTGAAACGATGCCCCTTCCGCTCCTGTATATTCCTTTTATACATCTGTTGCGGCCACCCCCGACGGCAAGGTCCACATAATTAAAAAAACACAACAATTACACATGGTTAAAATTTTCTTACAAATCCACCCACACTGGCATACCAAGTGCATCTTTTCTGGTAACGCAACACCTGCCCGCGACACATATCAGCAACCAGAGACGTGAAAGGAGGACGGTATGAACACCATGATCAAGATTCTCCTCGCCGTGCTGGTTTCCGCACTCCCCGCACTTGCCGCTGGGAGCGGAGATTCCGGTGACGTCAGCCCGCTCGTCGTTCTTTTCATCGCTTTTGGCGCAATGATCCTGCTCTTTCAGCTCGTTCCGGGCTTTATCCTCTTCGGCTCCATGATCAGGGGGCTCTTCGGCCGGTCGCCGAAAAGAGCATCACTGTCCGGCATGAAGGGACCGGAAAATTCGTGATACCCGTTTATCAGCAGGCACTTCTCACCCGGACGGGGAAAGCGAGGTCGGAACGATGCTAGGACTTCTCATTGCTGACCAGGATCTTGATTGCAGGAAGCAGATGGCCGACTTCTTCATCGAAGCCGGGTACAACGTCATTGTCACCAATTCCGCGGCCAATGCCCTGCACGGTATTCTGAAAAAGACAGCTCAGGTGGTACTGCTTGGGGCCAAGTTCGACGAACTGGCCGCTACCGACTTCATCCCGCTCCTCAAGCAGTGCAATCGCAAGCTGACCATTATTCTGGTGGCCGAAGACCCTTCCCTGCCCATGATCCGAAAGCTGCGCAGCGAGGGTATTTTCTACCACGCCCTCAAACCCGCGAATCCTGAAGATCGTGATGAGCTGATACAAGCCGTCCAGTGTGCCTTTGAAAACTTGCGTAGCGATAAGGAGTCGTAACGAAAACAACCATACCAAGGAGGATGCCATGAAACGCCTGAATTCATTCATTACCGCGGTAACTCTATTACTGGGGATTGTCCCGTCCGCATTCGCGGCCACCACGAACAAGGTTTACAACAGTGGCATCCTGGTCCTCGTTTTTCTCGGGTTCTGTGCGCTGGTCGTGGTCGTCCAGTTGATCCCGGCCCTCATCACCCTTGTCGGTATGATCAAGGGGATGGTGAAAGGAGGGGAAGCAGCCAAGGAAGCCAAGACCGAGAGCGAGCTCTGAGCGCAGCGGGGCGGAACGGCATCCGCCAGGCATCAGCCCGTAGGACCATATACTGAGGGAGGGATTCGAAATGACAGATCTGTTTTCATCGGTGGGGCAAGTCAAGGAGGTAGTTACCCTGGTCGATTTCTACCAGTACATCAAAGGGGTCGAATACCTGATCTGCGTGGCATTCTTCGTCGGGTTCCCGATTTTTTACCGTTACATCCATTCCCGGGACGAAGTCCGGGAAAATGACCAGAAGCATTGAGCTCACGTCCCAGCCTGCAGGCAGGGGTCGGAAGCTTTCAGAAGGGCTACCACACCAGCAAAGGAGAACACTTTATGTACTCGGTAAGAAACTGGCTCATCAGCGGGGTAGTCATGCTTGCTCTCGTATCAGCCCCGACGATCGGCCGGGGGGCGAATGTGCCTGATTCAATAAATATCGACCCCCTGGCGAAGCTATACGAAAAAGTGAAATTCAACCATGCCAAGCACATCAGCCTCATCAAGGATTGTGCGGAATGCCATCACCACACAACCGGCACCCAGGTCCAGGAGAAGAACTGCGTCCGCTGCCACAAAAACAGTGAAGCGAAAAAGACGGTTGCCTGCAGATCGTGCCATGCGGCCACCCCCTTCTCAGCAGAGGTTCTGCGGGCCAAGGAGAGTGACCGGTGGCTCTATCATCAGGACAAGCCCGGTCTCAAAGGTGCCTACCATCAGAGCTGCATCGGCTGCCACGAGAAGGGAAAAGGTCCGACCGGGTGCAAGGAGTGCCATGCTCTGACCAAGGCGGGCGAAGAATTGTACCGCACCGGCGAATTCGCGCCCCGACCGGCACCGGGAAGCGGGAAACACGGCGGCCATTAGGAGTGGCGGGGACAAGATCACTCGATGTCAATTTGAAGCGAAGGAGAACTGAACATGAAACGGAGAGATTTCCTTAAGGCTTGCATGATGTGTGGAGCGGCCACTTCCCTGGGGATTTCCAACAAGGCCTGGGGAGCAGGCTCCTTTGAAGGATATCCCGACGGGATGGGTGTCCTGGTGGACCTGACCCGCTGTGTCGGTTGCCGCAGTTGTGAAGCTGCCTGCAACAAGGAACAGAACCTTCCCGCACCACAGGTACCGTTCGACGACAAATCGGTCTTCGAAGAAAAACGGCGCCCGACCGAAGCCGCCTACACCGTCGTGAACAAATTCGACGACAAGCAAGGGGGCGGACCCGTCTATCGCAAGGTCCAGTGCAATCACTGCAACGAACCTGCGTGCCTCACCTCCTGCTTTGTCAATGCGTACACCAAAACCAAGGAAGGAGCGGTGATCTATAACCCGAAGATCTGCGTCGGGTGCCGCAACTGCATGATCGCCTGTCCTTTCAATGTCCCCGGATACAGCTACTCCAGTGCCTTCAATCCGGTTGTCAAGAAATGCATCTTCTGTTACGACACCCGCCTGAAAAACGGCAAACCCCCTGCATGCGTGGAAATCTGCCCGCAAGAGGTCCTCACGTTCGGCCACCGCAATGAATTGATCAAGGTCGGGCACGAGCGGATCAGGGAAACACCCGACAAATACGTGGACCATATCTACGGGGAAAAGGAGGTCGGCGGCACAGGCTGGCTCTACCTCTCCGGTGTGACGTTCGATCGGGTCGGCTTCGACACGACCCTGGGGAATGATCCGATCATTTCCAACGTCAAGGAGTTCCTCGGCACCGTCCCCATGGTGCTTTCCATCTGGCCGGCCCTCTTCACCGGCTTCCATCTGCTGTCAACCCGCAACAAGGACCACTCGGATCACGGAGATTCCCATTCTGAGCAGGAGGATCCCAAGCCATGAAACGCTACAAAGCCCAAGGCATAGACATCGTCGATTCAATGCACAAGGCGTCCGGTGCAAAAAAATGGACCCTGAAGGAAAAACTCTTTCTGGGGCTGACACCACAGCAGTATATCGCTCAGGCGCTGCGCAATCCCTTTAACTGGATACTGGCAGTCATCTTCGCCGTAGGGTTGCCCATCATCGCCGGCCGGTTCCTCTTCGGCCTCTCCTGGGTCACCCACAGCTCGTGCGACTACCCGTGGGGACTCTTCCTCGGCTTCGGACTCTTCGGCATGGTCCCCCTCTCCTCGTCGGGCTTCCAGCTCGGTACGACCTGCGAGGTTTTCGGCCGTCACGACTTCGAACCGATCGAGCGCCTCGCCCTGCTGAACGGTCTGCTGGGGTATTTCTTCGCGGTCTGTTTTCTCCTGGTCGACCTGGGACAGCCCTGGCGTCTCCCCTACCCCATGGTCGTCGCCTTCGGCCCGGCCGCCGTCCTCTTCCTGGTCGCCTGGCATGTGGCAACCTACCTCTCCGTCCAGATCGCGGAAGTGTCGGTTGCCTTTTTCGAATGGATCGGCTTTCCCGTCGGCAAGCGGGCCGTGCGCAAGATCGTCCTCGGCCTGACCGTGGCGGGGATCATCCTCTCCACCCTCCACCAGGGGGCACTGGGCGCGCTTTTCACCTACGCGCCCGGCAAGGTGCACCCCCTCTGGTACTCGGCATCGTTCCAGTGGCTGCACTTCTTCGTCTCTTCCATCCCGGGCGGCCTCTGCATGGTGATCGTCGTCAGCACCATTGCCAGCAAGACCATGTCCTGGCGCTGCGATGACCGGTTCCGCAACAATCTGGACAAGCTTACCATCGCCCTGGCAAAGGGCGCAAGCATGGGACTGGCCACCTACCTTACCATCAAATTGATCGGCATCGCCCATGACAACAAGTGGGCATACCTGGCTACGGGCTGGGGAGCATGGTATGCGGTGGAAATGATCGGGGGGGTCGTCCTCCCGCTGATACTCTTTGCCGTCGCCATCAGAAACAACAAGGTGGGGCTTGTCCGCTTCAGCGCCGTTCTCACCGTCGTTGGGGTGGTGCTCAACAGGCTGAACACCTCCATGTTCACGTTCAACTGGAAACTGAGCGAGCGGGAGATTCCCCACTGGCGGGAAATCGTCATCTGCATCACCCTCTATGCCATCTATATAACGGTCTACCGCTTCATCCTCGCCCGGCTTCCGATCCTCTATACCTGGAAGACCGCCGATGAGACAGTGCCCGTCACGGAAAAACAAGCCGGCTACCTGGCCCTGGAAAGAGCGAAGCCCGAGCCTGTCGGCACGTATTGCTCGCGAATCGAAGAATCGATCCCGGCAACACACTATACGACGCGGAAGGAATAAGTATTTTCTGAGATGATTGCATTGCTACCATGGCGTTTGCCGGGTCCTTCACCGGACCCGGCACATACCCTGACAGGAGAAACCCCATGAAATCCCGCCTGACAGTTCTCGTTCCTCTTGTTCTCTTCGCCGCAGTTCCCTATGCCTCCGCACTGGAGTTGAAGGATATCACCTACACCACCACGGATGCGGGGAAGGTGGTCTTTAGTCACAAGGCCCACCTGCAGAAGACGAGCAAGAAGAATCCCAATTTCAACTGCAAGACCTGCCACAGCAGCGCACCGAACAAGAACGTGCACTACACCATGGCCGACATGGAAAAGGGCAAATCGTGCGGCCAGTGCCACAACGGCACCAAGGCGTTCGCACTGGCAAAATGCACCCAGTGCCACACGGTCCGTGACGTAACCTATAAAGTGAAGGAGACCGGGCCGGTCATTTTCAGCCATGCCAGACACTTGCAGAAAACCGACCAGTGCAATACCTGCCACAACCGTCTCTACAAGACGGGGAACAATCCGCCGGTTTCCATGGCTGCGATGGAAAAGGGGAAAGGGTGCGGGGCGTGCCACAACGGCAAGGAGACCTTTGCCGTGGCCGACTGCGTGAAATGCCACCCGTTCCGCGACATCTCCTTCAAGGTGCCCGATCTCGGCGGAGTCAAATTCAGCCACACCTTCCACATCAACGTCTATGGCTGCGGAGAATGCCACCCGAAAATCTACAAGCCGGCAAAGGCCGCCAAAATGGTTACCATGGCAGAGATGGAGAAGGGAAAATCCTGCGGGGCGTGTCACGACCAGAAGACTGCCTTCACTGTCAGGGGAAATTGCGATAGGTGCCACACCTCGTAAGCCGGAAGGAGGCGGATACCATGTTCAAGACCCTTGCCGCAAAAGCGTTCGTTCCGGTAGCGGTAACGGTGACCGGTTTCGTCGCGGTCTGCTGCCTGCTTCTCTACTCGGTCATCAAGGAAGACATGACGCGGGATTCGATCCAGCATGCCACGAACCTTACCGACACCGTCCTGAAATCAACCCGCTATGCCATGCTCAAGTCCGACCGGGAGACCCTCAGCAACATCATCCGCAACATCGGCGATCAGAAAGGGGTTGAACACGTCCGCATCTGCAACAAGAAAGGGCTGATCATGATCTCCTCCAGCCGGGAGGAGATCAACAGCTTCGTGGACATGAAGTCGGAAGGATGTATCACCTGCCACAGCGGCCCGACACCCGTAACAAGCCTGGGAATCATGGAACAGGCCCGTCATTTCGTGAACAAACGGGGACAGGAACAGTTGGCGATTACCGCTCCGGTCTACAACGACCAGGAATGCTTCTCGGCCCCCTGCCATGTTCATCCGCCGGCCCAGAAGGTCCTGGGGACGCTCGACATCATCCTCTCCCAGGACCAGCTCAACAAATCCCTCGCCAGGATGAAAATTCAGCTTGCGGTCTTTACCCTCATGACCCTCATCCTGACCGTCGGAGGGGTCTCGGCGCTCCTGCTCCGCAGCGTTTTCCTCCCCATCAGGAGACTCGACGACTTTGCCGCCGGACTCGCCCACGGCGCCACCGGCACGAAACCGCCGGCAGTATCCGAAGACCTTGACAGTCTCGCCAAATCCATCTATAAAATTGCACAGAGGACAACCAGCACGCCGACACAGGAAAGCCCGCCGCAGGGGGCCGTACAGCAAGAGTAACGGACCGATGCCGGGCAAGTGACTGCATCAATGGTGCACAATCCGGTCAGTCCGAATACCCGAGGGAATGGACGCCCCATGGTGCAGCCGTTTGACAAACTTTCAGCCGCAGGACCTTCGTCGGCAGCGACTGACAGGGAACAGCTCCGTCGGGAAATAACCGGCAACATCAGCCGCCTCCAGAACCTGTCGAGCCGCGGCCTCTGGGCCATGGCCAGCTTTATCGTCGTCAGCATCTGCGCCTGGCACGATTTCTCCTTTCTGCCTTCTCTCCCCGAACATGTCAGGACCGCCCTCGGCAAACCTCCCCCCACAGCCATGATCAGCGCCGCCCTGGCACTCTATACCTTTTCCGCCCTGATCCTGACCTTCTCGCGCATCATGAGCGGCTCCGAAAAGTACAGCGGCTTCGCCCACGTCGGCTTTCTCGCCGGATTCATTTTTTTCTACCATTTCGCCCACGCACTCCCGGAAAACTACTGGGCAATCCTCGTGGCGGGACTCACAATACTGTCACTGGAAAGCTACCATATCTGGAACTACTGCAAGGAGGAAATCGGACGGGAACGCGAGGAGCTGGCAGAACTGGAACGGAAGGAAAGGTTTCTCGATTCCTGACCTGGGTATCAGAGGAACCAACTGACCAGCGAAAAGAGACGCTCACCCAGTCGCACCAGCCACCCGCGCCGCTCATGCTCGGCCAGCTCGATCCGCCGGGACCGGGAGAGGTCCTCGTCGAAGAGTTCCGCCATCTGCCGGCCGAAATCGTGGCTGTCAACGATGACGTTGACCTCGTAATTGCGGTGGAAACTCCGTTGATCCAGATTGGCGGAACCGACCACTCCCCAGCAGTCGTCGATGAGCATCACCTTGGCATGGAGTATCGTCCCTTCCCGCTCGTAGATCTCGATCCCCCCCCTGAGGAGGGGAGCATAGCTGCTCCGGCTGACAAGGCGCACCAGCGGTACATCGCTCACGGCCGGCAACACCAGTTGCACCTGAACCCCCCGGTTGGCGGCACGCAAGAGGGAACGAAGCACTCGCGGACCGGGAATGAAATAAGGGTTCTCGATCTTGATGCTCCGTGACGCCCCGGCGATCGCCATCCGGAATGCACTCCTAATAAAGGAGCGGTTGTGGTGGGGACCTCCGCTGACGATCAGCACTTCCGCGTCGCCCGCCTCATCTGCCGGCACACTCGGCTCGTCCCAGCCAACAGGGACGTTCCCCCCTTCATTCAGCCAACTCTCGCGGAACAATTTCTGCAGCTCCGCGATAGCGGGCCCGTCGATACGGATTCCCACATCCCGCCACCGCTCCAGGCTCTCCCCATAGCCGGCATATTCGGCGCCGATGTTGATCCCGCCGAGGAAAGCCATTTCCCCGTCGATGACGACCATCTTGCGATGGTCCCGCTTGTCGAACCAGGCAATGCCCTGCCTGAACGGCGGCGGATTGAAAGGGAGGCAGCGGACCCCACCCTTTTCCAGCCTTCGGAAATAGGAGGCGGGCGTATCAAAACAGCCGATGTAGTCATAGAGGAGGGAGACTTCGACCCCCCGCGCTGCGGATGCCAGCAGTGCTTCGGCAAAGGCGCAGCCGGTGCAGTCGTCTCTGATGATGTAGAACTCGAGGTGGATATGATGGGCCGCTTGCTGCAGGGCTGTCAGCATGGCAGGGATGAATTCCCCGCCATGACTGAAGAGATTGACCTGGTTACCGCGGGAAAAGGAGGCCTGCGTGTTCCGCCGGAACCGACGGAAAAACTTCGAGGTGCGGAATGTGAAGCGATGTCGTTTTCGCCGGACAAGGGACATGGGAGCCACGGCTGGCGGCCGGGGAGGCCGGTTCTTTTCAACTCATGGACGTAAACATAGTATACCCATGACCCGATGAAAAAGTAAAGGCGCGGATTGTAGTCCCGCGCCTCACTCTGTTCAGCCCGGAGTGCACCCCTCGGCGCGACACCTCTGCCATCCCGAGAATGGTGAGTGAGCCGGCCGTTTCGACACGAATCCGGAGCAGCAGTAACAGGGCAGTCGGTGCGAGCGGAGGGTGCTGTCACCTGCCACATCCAGGATCAATCTTCGTAGGCTACGACCCGCACGAGCCCGATCGTCTCACCCTTGTCGTCGGTCGTGGGCGAATCGGACACGGAGATGATCCTCTTGATGTTGTTTTCCTCCGCAAACCTGTTGACCTGGGCATCGAGCTGGTGGAGTTCCTGCATCGTTTTCAACGGTCGGATTTCCATTCCGAATGTTCTGACCTTGAATGCCATCGGGCACCTCCTCGAAACAACGTTGCCAGTCGTCGGTAATCGGGTTTCGGCAGTTGACGTTCGCTGAAAACCATCAACAATAAACCGCCGGGTTCCCGTCAGACCGAAACCACCTCTTTCACCCCGGGCACCTTCTCCTTCAGGGTCCTCTCGATACCCATCTTGAGCGTCATGGTGGACATGGGGCAGTGACCGCAGGCACCGACAAGCTTTACCTTCACCACGCCGTCGGCGCCCACTTCCACGAGTTCCACATCCCCACCGTCCGCCTGAAGCGCCGGACGGATCATCTCCAGTACCTTTTTCACCTCGTCAGTCATCTTCGTTCTCCTTTGTGTTATATGGGGGATGATCAGGCTGATCGTCCCCGGTGACCGGATTCTCTCGCAGTCAGCTGGTTACGTGCTCTTCCCCGGGACACCCGGGGTGGTTAACGGATAGGGTTCGAGAATCCTCGCCAGCGTCTCGGGGGAGAGAAGCCCTCTCGACTCGACGACCTCCCTGATACTCCGGCCGGTTGTGCGGGACTCTTTCACCACGTCGGCTGCCGCCCCATAGCCGATGTAGGGAGCAAGGACCGTTGCCAGGCCGTCGGACTCCTCCATGTACCGGCGGCACCGTTCCTCATTGGCCGTGATTCCCTCGATACACCCTGCGCGAAACCTGGCAATGACATTCGTCAGTATGTCGAAGGAGAAGAGGAGGTTATAGGCAATCACCGGCATCATGACGTTCAATTCCAGTTGCCCCGCCTGGGCCGCCAGCGTGACGACGGTGTCGGCTCCCATTACCTGGAAGGCCACCATGTCGGTCACCTCCGCCATGACCGGGTTGACCTTCCCCGGCATGATCGACGAGCCGGGCTGCACTGGCGGCAGGTTGATCTCGTTCAGACCGGTGCGCGGCCCCGAGGAGAGGAGGCGCAGATCATTGGCTATCCGGACCAGATTGACAGCCAGCCCCTTCAGGCTGGCGCTCAGGGCCACGAACGGGTCCATGTTCTGGGTCGTTTCCACCAGATTGGCCGTCCCGAAGACGGGGAAGCCGGTCTCTGCGGCAATCTCCCCGATGACGAGATCGATATAGCTGGCTGCGGCATTGAGCCCGGTGCCGACCGCAGTTCCCCCGATCCCCAGCTCCCGGAGGGCCGGAAGGGAGCGGCCAATACCCGCCAGATTACGCTCCACCGCCACGGCATACGCCTCGAACTCCTGGCCGAGACGGATCGGCACGGCATCCTGAAGATGGGTGCGCCCGCTCTTCAGGACCCGGTCGAACTCGGAGCCTTTCTTGCGCAGGGCGGCAACGAGAGCTGCCAGTTCTGTCCGGAGTCCGGACTCCAGGCGAAGACAGGCGAGGCGCATGGCGGTCGGCACCACATCGTTCGTTGACTGTCCCATGTTGACGTGGTCGTTGGGATGTACCTTCCCGTATTCCCCGCGGACCCCGCCGAGGAGCTCGGCGGCCCTGTTGGCAAGGACTTCGTTCACGTTCATGTTGTGGGACGTGCCCGCTCCCGCCTGGAAGGGGTCCACAACGAACTGGCCGGCAAATCTCCCGGCCAGCGCTTCGTCCGCTGCCGCGACGATGGCCGAGCCGATCTCCGCATCGAGGCGCCCGGTCGCCATGTTCGCCATTGCCGCGCATTTCTTGATGACAACGGTTCCCCACACCATGGCGGGATGGGGATTCAGCCCGGAAATGGGGAAGTTCACGATGGCCCGGGCGGTCTGCGCCCCATAGTATGCGTCGCCGGGAACATCCACGGTACCGAGGGTATCTTTTTCACGTCGGGTCGTCATCGTTGTGCCTGCTTCACTTCGGCACTCCCGGTTCTCAGGTGCGGCAGAGGTGGAACCGTGCCGGGATGTGGTTCATTTCTTGTCAAGCTGGTGGGATTTCTCGGAGATTATCCGGAGGTGCTCCTTCTCCTCGTCCCGCAGCGTTTTCAGCATCCCCTTGCCGTCCGGATCGTTCGTCAGCTTCGCCAATTCGTCAAAATAGGCGATCCCCTTCTTCTCGATCTCCATGGCAATCTCGAGGGCCTCCCGGTCATCGGTGGCAAAGCCGACATGCTTGTCATCGGGACCGTCGGCCTCCAGGGGGATGGTGGTGCCGCCGTAGAATACCCAACGCCCCCCTTGGTCAAGGGAGTTGAATAGTTCGGTGAGCTTCAGGTAGTGCTCTTCCTCGGTCCGGGCAAGCCAGCGGAATATCCGCTTGCCGGCGGCATTGAAGGTCTTCTGTTCCGCTCTCGTATAAAAATCGAAGGTCTCCTTCTCCAGTTCCATGGCCTTCATGATGGCGTCCAGCATCTCTTTCCTGTCGTTCATGCGATCTCCTTACGGGTTAGTTTCATCAGATTCAACAGCTCCTCGGGGGTGGTGGCCAGGAAGACCGCACACCCCATGGCAGCTGGAAGACGGAGATCGATATCGAACCGGTCTCCGACGAAAAGGCACTCCTCGGGGAGGGCGCCGATCTGGGACAGCAGGGCATCCAGGGCTTCCTGATCCGGCTTGGGACGCCAGGAGTCCTCAATGGTGAAAACCCGCCGGAACATGCCGGAAACGCCGATAGCGGCCATGATCTTCCCCGACAGAGTACGGTTGTTGTTCGTGTAGATGTAGAGGTGGTACTCCGCGCCGAGGGTCGCGAGGAGATCGACGATCCGCTCGTCCTTTCTCAAATAGAGGGACGGATCGATCTCCTCGGCGAAGCGCCGGTGAAGTTCCCGGATATCCGCTCCCAGCTCCATGCATGCCAGGCTCAGGGTGGCATCACGGCCGCTGGCGGCAGAGAGTCGCTTTCTGACCCCTTTGATGAGGAGGTCCGCTTCGCTCCGCGCGACCCCCTTCAGGTCGGCGATATAGTCGCAGGCGGAATGGTTGATCGCCCTTCCCAGGTCGTTGCTGACGTAGAGCGTCCCGTCCAGGTCGAACACCAACACCTTCACATCGTTCAGCACGAGTCCCGATCCTTTCCCGCCGGCATGGTCTAACTCCGCCATGGGAGAAGGCGTGTACCTCTCCCGCCCTGCATAAGTCTAACATCCGTCAGCCGTCTGTCAAAGCCCTTTTCCCCACCCCTCAACGCAGAGGAGACGGGGGCTGGGCACCCCCTTGGCCTGGATCAGGACCCTGAAGGTGTCCCCCATCCCGCCGTCGGGAAGAATGAGCTTTTTCAGGGAGAGCCGCCCCTTCAGCCGTTCCTCCTCCGAGACGGCCCGCGCCTCGAGGGCCATCAGCTCCTCCATCATGCCGGCACCGAGCAGAAAACGATACTGTTCACCGAACCAGACCGTGGCAAGACCCAGTTCTTCACCGCGGCGCATCAGGGATGTGAAATCGACGTGGCTCGTAATATCCTGCATCCCGGCGCGGACATAGGGATTTTCCTCCACGGTATGCCGGTAGTAGCAGAGGAGCGTGCCGTTCTTGCGCATCGGCGCGTAGAGCTCGGCCGCCGGGTAGCCATAGTCGATGGTCATGACGAAGCCCCGCTCGACGGCCCGGGTCACCGTGGAGAGCCAGCGAAGCGCCGCCAGGTTCACTTCCGCCCGCTGACCCTGATGGAGGGCAAGGCCGAGATCCCGGAAATAGTCGGCCAGTTCCGGGGTCGAGAGGGGTCCGAGTTCCTCTCCCATCTCAGTGTCCGCCGCGGTGACGTACACTTCCCGCAGGCCAGCGGCAGTCATCTCCACCACGTGGACCGGAAAGGAGTCGATGAGTTCGTTGGAAAGGAGACAGCCGGTAAAGGATAGTCGGCCGTCGGCCAGGTCGGCCGGATCGCCCCAGACCGCTTTCGCCACGTGGGGAGCCAGCAGATTCCGCTGGGCCTCCTGCAGCGAGGGTTCCATCTCGATCAGACGGTACGTGAGCGCCCCGTAAAATTCCCGGCTGATTTCTTCGGCAGCGTCGAGAATATCCCGCGCCAGCCGACCGTTCCCGGCCCCCACCTCGACGACGGCGAAACCGGCGGGCTTCTCCATGACTTCCCACATCCGGCAGAGTTCCCGGGTGACGAGGCGGCCGAACACGGCGTGGACGTTGCTGCTGGTATAGAAATCCCCTTCCGCCCCCACCTTTCGCCCCGGAGACGTATAGTAGCCGAGCCCCGGCTCGTAGAGGCAGGCCGCCATGTAGTCGGCAAAGGTCATCGGCCCGCCGCTCACGATCCTGGCGAGAATGAGATTCCTGAGCGGATTTTCTTCCCTGTTTTCCACGGCACCTCCCGGAGGGATCAGTTATAGTGCATGGTCAATTCTTTGTCAATGTGCCAGCACTGTCCTCGAGGCTCTCCGATGCTCCGTACAGTGCCGCCATCTCCCCGGCAATCCGCCGCACCTCTTCCCGAATCTCCGCCGGCTCCAGCACTTCGGCCTGCTGGCCGTAGGAAAGGAGCCAGGAGACTATCTCCATCGTCCCGCCGGCGGTGAACGAAAGGACGACGCTGCCGTCCTCTTCTTCCCGCAGGCTCTGACTCGGATGCCAGATCCTTTCCCGGAGGGTATGGGCGATGACCGGCGCAAAGCGGACCACTATCCGCCGCGGGGCCTCCTCGACAATGCCGAAGGCCGAGGCGAACTTCTCCGCCGGCCGGAACTCCTCCGGCATCTCAAAACGCTCCCTGCTCACTTCGACGGAGACCAGCCGTTCGGCGGCAAAGGTGCGGAGCGCCCGCCGGTTATGGGCGAAGCCGAGGAGATAGAGCCCTCCCTTGTGAAAGATCAGGCCGTACGGGTCGACCTTGTACAGGGAGGGGCGCTTTTTCCCGTGAGCCCGATACCCGATGGTCACCCGGTACTGGTAGATGAGGGCGTCGCGCAAAAGCCGCAGAGGCTCTCCGACCTTGCTGTAATCGCGACGCCCCTGGAGAAGGGGGATGGATACGGCGGTGATCCGTTCCATGTGGGCGGCATAGCGGGGGGGAAGGACCGAATTGACCTTCCGGAAGATCGCCTCCATGTCGTCACCGAAGGGCGTCCCCCTCAGGAAATCCATCTGGGAGCGGAAGAACGAAAGGGTCATGAGCTCCTGCAGGGTAAAACTGATGGGGGGAACATCCTTGAAGCGGGTGATGAAGCGGTAGACCTTGCGGGTCCCCTGCCACTCGGAAATGAGGGGATACCCCGCCTCCTGGATGGCGATCAGGTCCCGGTGGACAGTGCGGCGGCTGACGCCGCTCTCTTCGACGAGTTCCTCGAGGGAGACCCCGTGCCGCGCCTCGATGAGCCTGATCAGGTCGTGCACCCTCCCCGCCTGGGAGTATTTCTTGGCCGGTTTTCCCTTCTGCACGCTGCTCCCCTGCGCCGGACAACGCGCTCCGGCATGGGGTCATATTACCCTATCACGGTGCCCCGCGCAAAGGCAAAAAACCGTCTTCTCCGTCTCTCTCGGAATCTCCGGCATGCTCCTCAACGGACAGGAACAGAAAAAGGCCCGGCAGCATCCTCTGCCGGGCCTTCTCTCTCCATGGAGAAACCACCGGTTGTCAGCGGGGGTTCGCCGACACTCCCCACCGCTCCAGTTCGGTGAGGAGATGCTGCTCCAGCTGGGGGAGCCGGCCGGACACTGCCGGCGAGAGTTCCACCCCCATCTCGATGGTTTCCGGCTGTACCCCCCAGAGCACCATCTCCTCGGGGGCAAACCCCTGGAGAAGCGCCACGGCCAGAAGGTCCTTGAGCCCCATCTGATGGGGGGAGAGCTTTGTTTCCAGAGCCAGGGGGATTTCGTCATCCGCCATCCGCACCAGCGTTCCCGGCTTCCCGCCGGTTTCGACCGCGTCCACGATCAGCAGCCTCTCGACCCCTTCCAGCCGCGGCAAAAGATCGAGGCCGAGGGTGCCGCCGTCCAGCACCGTCACATGGGGAGGGAAAACATACTCTTCCGCGAGCCCCTGTACGACCCTCACCCCGACGCCGTCATCGGACATGACCAGATTGCCTATGCCTAAGACAAGTATCGACAAGGTATTTCCCCTGAAAACGACAAACCCCACGGAACGTGGATTTTTCGCAAGGTCACGGCGATCAAGGGATGACGCGGAGGCGTACCAGATGTACGCCGCACCAGGAATCCCAATGATCGACGCAGAGAAGCGGACAATTCGCTCTGCGAATTGGACAGCAAAGGCTGCCCGCAGGGCGAAGGCCGATAGGCCGAGTCAAAAGCCGCGTTCCATCACCCCCCTTTCACGGCCTTGTACCCGCTGAACATGCTCGACATCACCCCGCCCCGCTCCTTCACGTCCATGAGCCAGGCGCTGTAGACATGATGGATGGCGAAGGCGAGGAGAAACCACATCACCAGGTGGTGGGTGAGGCGCATCCCCTGATTGGTGAAGAAGACGAACATCCAGGCCAGGACCTTGTGCATGGCCGACCGGGGCGCCCGCTCCGTATAGAGGGCAAAGCCGGTGAGGATCATCACAATGTAGAGGAGGAAGACCGCCGAATAGGCGGTGCCTGCCAGGGAATTGTGCCCGACCGGATGAGGGGCCTTTTTGCCGATGAACGTGTAGTACTTGAGCGTCTCGAACATGTTTCGGCGGCCCGTTGCGGTGAAGATCGGAAAGAACTCCCGCCAGGAGGCGTAGCGGTTACCCATGAACATCCAGTAGATGCGGGAGAAGACACTGATGGTGAAGACATAGGCAGCCGTGAAATGAACGAACCGGACCCATCCCATCACGTACTGGGAAGGTTCCTGAGCCAGAGTCTTCGGCGAGCCGATGAAAAAGCCGGTCGCCGCCAGGGTCAGGATGGAGAGGGAATTGACCCAATGGGTGACCCTCACCGGGATTTCCCAGACATACTTTTCATAGAGGTTTCCCATGGCATCCTCCTATACTGCCGTGACCTTGACCAGCTCGCTCCCCCGGCCGTCGAATACGTGGACTGCACAGGCCAGGCAAGGATCGAAGGAGTGGATCGTGCGCAGGATTTCCAGCGGCTTGGTCGGGTCCGCCAGAGGAGTCCCGAGCAGTGCCGCCTCGTAGGGACCGAGCTGCCCCTTGGCGTCGCGGGGAGACGCATTCCACGTGGAGGGGACAACCGCCTGGTAGTTGAGGATCCTCTGGTTTTCGATGCGGATCCAGTGGCCGAGGGCACCGCGCGGTGCCTCGTGCCAGCCGTAGCCCGCGGCCCTGGCAGGCCAGGTCGCGGGGTCCCACTTCTCGTTGGCATGGTTCCGCAGATCACCGGCGCCGATATTCGCCTGGAGCTGGTCGAGCCAGCGGGTCGTTTCCTGGGCGATGAGGAGGCAATCGATACCCCGGGCGGCAGTACGGCCGAGGGTGGAGAAGAGCGCTTCCGGGCCGACGCCGAGTTTTTTCAGGACGCCGTCCACGGAGTTTTTCGCCTGCTGATGACCTGAGGCGTAGGCCACCAGGATACGCGCCAGGGGGCCCACTTCCATGGGACGGTCATCATAGCGGGGAGCCTTGACCCACGAGTATTTCTTGTCGGTGTCCAGGAACTGGTACGGGGGGCGCGGTCCGGTATATTTCTCCTCCGATTCGCCGTCCCACGGATGGAGCCCCTTGCCCGCGCCGGCCGCGTATTCGAACCACGAATGGTCAACGTACTCCGCGATCTTCTTCTGGTCCACCGGCTGGACATGGGCGAGGTCCTTCCCGACGATCACCCCGGCCGGCAGCCACATCTGTCCGTTGGCCTCGGGAAACTCGCCGTAACAGAGGAAGTTGCCGACCCCGCCGCCGATACCGGCCCACTCCGTGTAAAAGGAGGCTACCGCCAGGAGGTCGGGGATGTAGACCTTTTCCACGAACTCCCGCGCCTTCGCAAGGAGCCGCCGTATCTCCATCAGCTTGTCGGCGTTCACCGCGTTCTGCGAGTCGGGATCGAGAGGGATCGCCATCCCCCCCACCAGGAAGGTCTGGGGATGGGGATTCTTGCTGCCGAGAATGGCGTGGATCTTGATGACCTCCTTCTGCCACTCGAGCGCCTCCAGGTAGTGGGCGGTGGCCATGAGGTTCGCCTCGGGGGGCAGCTTGTAGGCGGGATGCCCCCAGTAGGCGTTGGCAAAGGGGCCGAGGCGTCCCTTGGCAACGAAGGCCCTGAGCTTTTCCTGCACCCCCTTGAAATAGGTGGGGGAATTGTTCGGCCAGTCGGAAAGGGCGGCCGCCAGACTCGCGGTCTTCGCCGGGTCCGCCTTGAGGGCAGAGGTGATGTCAACCCAGTCAAGGGCATGGAGATGGTAGAAATGGATAACATGGTCCTGGACATTCTGAATGCCGATGATGATGTTCCTGATGAGCTCGGCATTGGGTGGGACCTTGATATTGAGGGCGTTCTCCACGGCACGGATCGAGGCGATGGAGTGCACCGTGGTGCAGACTCCGCAGAAGCGCTGGGTGAAGAACCAGGCGTCGCGGGGATCCCTGGTTTTGAGGATTTTTTCGATCCCCCGGAACATGGTACTGCTGCTCCAGGCGTCGGTGACCTTCCCCCCCTCGACCGCGGCTTCGATACGGAGATGCCCCTCTATTCTGGTAATCGGATCGACGACAATTTTGGCCATTCCTCACTCCTCCTTTGCCCCTTCAGATTCATCCCCGTGCCGGAAGGCACTGATCACCCCATGGGCACCGAACGCCACTGCCGTAGCCACGGCCAGACCTGCGCCGATCTTGTCGGCGGTGGATTCGATGCCGAAGCCCGGCACCTGCGGCAGTCTCCGGTAGAACGGCGTCATCGTATCCCAGAAGCGCGGCTCCGAACAGCCGGCGCACCCGTGACCTGCGGCCACCGGCCAGCTGGTCTTCTCGTTGTATCGCTGGCTCGGGCAGTTGTGAAAGGTTTCCGGACCCTTGCACCCCATTTTGTACAGGCAGTGTCCCTTGCGGTGGGCGGCATCTCCCCACTTCTCCACGTACTGGCCGGCATCGAAATGGGGACGCCGCTCACAGTTGTCGTGAATCCGCTTGCCATAGGCAAAGAGCGGCCTGCCGAGGCCATCGGTTGCCGGCAGTCTGCCGAAAACAAGGAAATGAACGATGGTCGCCGTGAGATTGTCGGCATTGAGGGGGCAGCCGGGGAGATTGATCACGGTGGCGTTGGGAACGGCATCCTTCACCCCTACCGCCCCCGTCGGGTTGGGAGCGGCTGCCGGGATACCGCCGAAGGAGGCGCAGGTGCCCACGGCAACGGTGGCCTGGGCGTTGCCGCAGACCTCGCGCGCTGTAGCCACTGCCGCACGACCGGCAACACAGCAGTAGACACCGTCATCCTTCAGGGGAATGGAGCCTTCCACCACCGCGATATATTTTCCCTTCTGCTCCTTGACCGCCTTGGCAAGGGCCTCTTCCGCCTGGTGGCCGGCAGCCGCCATGATGGTCTCGTGGTAGTCGACCGAGAGGATGTCGAGGACGATTTCCGCGACCGTGGGATTGGCTGCCCGGAGGAGCGCCTCGCTGTCCGCCGCGCAATCCTGGAACTCGAGCCAGACGAGGGTCGGGCGTTTGACTTCGTCGATTGCCTGGGCAATCTTCGGCGCAAAGGTCACCGGCAACGCCAAGGCAGCCGACATGGCCGTGCAGAATTTCATGAAGTCGCGGCGCGACACCCCCCTCTCCTCCAATGTTCGAGGGATATCCAAATATTGTTCTACACCAATCCCCTTCCCCTCATCTCCCCTCTTCCCCATGGATAAACCTCCTTGACTGGCGAGTTTCCCGACGGCAGCCCATTACAATCCCCTTCACACTCCTAGCAAAAACGAACCCTTTCTTTCATTGATCATAAACGTTGTTTTACAACAATTTGTTTCTTTGTCAAGAACTATCTGAGCCCTCAGCTGCGCTGAGACACGCATGTCATACCGCGCAGCGGGCTTTTCCGCAAGGGACTATCCATGCGACTCTGCACATGCCACATGAAAAAGGGCGGCAGCCCGGTTACCCGGACCTGCCGCCCATGTGGCTGGCGTGACATTCACACCACTACTGTATTGCTGTTCGTCAGGAGAATGGGTACGCCGTACCCGACGCCTCAATCGTTGAAGCCAAAACCTTCCGCTGTGCGGTGGAACTGCTCCCAGTGCTCCGGCGAACGCCAGAGGCTGGAGATTATCAACTGGCGGATATGGAGAAACTCCTTGGGAAGCCGGTCATAGAGCTTGATGAAAAGCTCTTCGTGGGATACGACCTCTTCCATCCACACATCCCGGTCGACGGAGGTGAGATCGGAGAACTTCTCGGGGGTGATCTCAGAAAGCCCTTCCCACTCCAGGTCCTCATACTTGGGCATCCACCCCAGCGGGCTTTCAACCGCTGCTGCGTGGCCGTTGACGCGGTCGACGATCCACTTGAGGATGCGCATGTTCTCGCCGTAGCCTGGCCAGAGAAACTTGCCGTTGGCATCCTTGCGAAACCAGTTAACACTGAAGATGCGCGGCGGCTTCGGTGTGTTCCGCCCTACCTGGAGCCAGTGGGCGAAATAGTCCCCCACGTGATACCCGGTAAACGGAAGCATGGCGAAGGGGTCGCGACGGACATTGCCGACCGCGCCGACGGCGGCGGCGGTGGTCTCGGACCCCATGGTGGCGGCGAGGTAGACCCCGAAGTTCCAGTTGAACGCCTGATAGACCAGCGGTATCACCTTGTTGCGCCGGCCGCCGAAGATGAAGGCGCTCATCGGGACTCCTTTGGGGTTTTCCCACTCCGGATCGATGGTGGGGCACTGGGACGCGGGGGAGGTGAAGCGTGAGTTGGGGTGGGCGGCGTTCCGGCCGCAAACCGGCGTCCATTCGTTCCCCTGCCAGTCGGTGAGCTTGGCCGGCTTTTCGTCGGTCATCCCCTCCCACCAGACGTCGCCATCCGGGGTGAGCGCCACGTTGGTGAATATGGTGTTGGACCTGCAGGAGGCCATGGCGTTCGGATTGGTCTTTTCCGACGTGCCGGGGGCAACGCCGAAAAAGCCGTATTCCGGATTGATGGCATACAGCTGGCCGTCGGGACCCGGCTTGATCCAGGCGATGTCGTCGCCGACGGTGTATATCTTCCACCCTTTTTTCTTGAAGGCCTCGGGCGGCACGAGCATGGCAAGATTGGTCTTGCCGCAGGCACTGGGGAAGGCGGCACCTACGTAAGTCTTTTCCCCGTTGGGGGACTCGATCCCCAGGATCAGCATATGCTCGGCCAGCCACCCTTCGTCCGCAGCTATTTTGGAGGCGATGCGAAGGGCAAGGCACTTCTTGCCAAGAAGCGCATTCCCGCCGTAACCGCTTCCGAACGACCAGATGGAGCGCTCCTCGGGGAAATGAACGATGTATTTCTCCTTGTTGCACGGCCAGGGGACATCCTTCTGCCCGGGCTCGAGGGGAGCGCCCACCGAATGGAGGCAGGGAATGAAGTCGCCGTCGCCAAGGACATCGAGTACCGCTTTCCCCATGCGGGTCATGATTTTCATGTTCACGGCCACATAGGCCGAGTCGGAGATCTCCACGCCGATCTTGGCAATGGGGGAGCCGAGAGGTCCCATGCTGAAGGGGATGACGTACATGGTGCGACCGCGCATGCATCCCTTGAACAGCTTGTTGAGAGTTTCCCTCATCTCCCTCGGGTGCACCCAGTTGTTGGTCGGCCCTGCGTCGTCCTTGGTCAGGCTGCAGATGAAGGTGCGGTCCTCTACCCTGGCCACGTCGCTCGGGTCGGACCAGGCGAGGTAGCTGTTGGGCCGCTTCTCTTCGTTCAGCTTCTTGAACGTCCCGCTCTGCACAAGCTGTTTGCAGAGTTCGTCATACTCCTGCTGCGAGCCGTCACACCAGTGAATCTTGGCGGGTTCGCACAGAGCCGCCACTTCCTCGACCCATTTCAGCAGCTGGTCGTTCTTTGGGACCTCATAACTCATGCCCTTTGTTCCTCCCCCATTCAATGTATTTTATAGATGTGTGCAACAGCTATAATCAGTGCCCAGACCACCAGAGAAACCAGACCTGCGTCATAACGCTGCCGACGGCACCGGAGAAGCGTAGGTGGGGGAATGATGCCGGAAGGGCGGAGCCGTACGACCTCGGGAAATGTGCACCGCAACGGACGCATTTCGAAATTTTACTGCCGCTAAAAATAGCACAGGATTTCGTAAAATAAAAGTAAAATTCGCTATCAGGGCCCATATTGACTTGGTAGAATAGGCTGCTACACTATCATAATTTGGCGTGCGTGGCAGGAACGGGGGAGAAAATCTGATACTGCAGGTGGAGGGATGATATCGCGCCGTTGCGGTCGAACTTCATCATCGAACGGCAGGCACTGGTCTTCTCCGGGATGGAGAATATCCTGTGTGACGTATCGGCCGCTCCGCGAGAGATTGGCCAGGAGAAGGGACGTTGCCGACTGATCGAAAACGGTACCCCGTGCCGGGTACCCATTAACCTTAAGGAGAGTACCCATGGGAAGCTACCGCTGCACTATCTGTCAGTACGTATATGATCCGGCTGTGGGAGACCCGGACAATGGTGTTCCGCCGGGCACGCCGTTCGAGGATCTACCGGAAGGCTGGGCTTGCCCCATCTGCGGTGTGGGCAAGGAGCTGTTCGAGCCGGCATAGGGGCTGACGGAAACCGCTCCCGCCGGGAGGGCATTGTGCAATCCCGGCGGGATGCCATGATCCCGCTTCACATCATTTCTTGTTGGCAGGTTTAATGATGTCGATTTCCGGTGTATCTCCGCCGGTCTTGATTCGCCAGACGAGACCGCACGCGCCGCACTCCTTCACCGGTGATTCATCTGATGAAAATCCACCCGAATGCATATCCACTTCAACAGATTGCCTTCCTCCACAGTTTGGACACTTCATGTGATCCTCCTTATCGCTTGAAGTTCACGGCGGTACACCCACAAGAAGTATAGCGTACGAATCGACGCTGGCGAATCATCGGGAAAGACCTCCAGACTGCTGCCCGGTGGGATCATGACCCCGCCTTGAGGAATCCGGCCATTACCCCGAGGAACTCCTCAAGGTCCGCCAGTTGCATATCACCCATGTGGGGGATGCGGAAGGTTTTTCCCTTGAGCTTGCCATAGCCGTCATCAAAGGCATACCCCCGCTCCCCGAGAAGCTTTTTCAGGGCGGCGAGATCGCTGTTCCGACTGTTGGCGGCACAGGTAAGGGTCAGCGACCGGTAGGGCTCATCGGGAAGGAAACCATACCCCATGTCCACCACCCACTGCCGGACAAAAGCAGCCATCTCCCGATGCCGCTGCCAGCGGCGCTCCAAGGTCTCGGCGAACATCCGGTCCAGCTGGCGGTCCAAGGCGAAGATCTGGGAAATGCAGGGGGTGGACGGGGTGTTGTCCTTCTCGTCGGCCGCGGCGAATTCGAGGAAGTCGAAGTAGTACCCCCTCCCCTCGACCCCCTGCGCCCGTGCAAGGGCCTTGGCGCTGGCCGTGAAGACGGCCAGTCCCGGCGGCAGGGCGAATGCCTTCTGGACCCCGAAGATGCAGCAGTCGATGGCGAGTTCGTCCACCGGGACCTTCATGGCGCTCATGGATGAAACAGTATCGACGATCGACACCACATCGGGGTAGCGGCGCATTACCTCCGCAATTTCCGGCAAAGGGGACATGACCCCCGTTGACGTCTCGTTATGGATCATGGTGAAGGAGTCGTATTTCCCGGTAGCCAGCGCCTCATTCACCAGTTCCGGCGTAATCGGCTTGCCCCATTCCGCCTTGACCGCATCGGCCTCTTTCCCGCACCGCCTCGTGACGTCGTGCCACTTGTCGGAAAAGGCCCCGTTGCAGAAATTGACGCAGCGCTTTCCCACCAGGTTGCGCACCGCCCCTTCCATGACGCCGAAGGCGCTCGAGGTTGCCAGGAAGACCCTCCCGTCGGTGAAGAGGAGTTTCTTCAGTTTTTCCGTCACCCCTTTGTGGAGACGGGCATACTCCGGCATGCGGTGGCCGATCATGGGGGTGGCCATCGCCTGGAGGATCTCCGGAGCCACCTCAACCGGCCCGGGAATGAACAGTTTCTTGACCATTAGGTGCTCCAGTTCGCGTGTCCGGCGGCAGCGGGAGTAAGGTCCCTACCCCCGCAGATACTGGGGTGCGCTCAATCTTGCTGTGTTTTTTTGTTTCCGTGATTCAGACCGAAGCTAACAAATACCGGGACAGTTGTCAAGAAACGTCCGTGTGGGAAGGTCCGTCCAGAGCCGCAATCTTCCGGGCCGACGCATACTGCGAGCAGAGAGGAACCGGTCATGGAATAAAAATATTTTATTATAGCAGACAAATACACTAAAGACAAGAAGGCCAAATTTTTCATTAAACTTATCGTTTGACAAAAACCGGCCGGTCATTGTACATTGTATCAGTTTGAGTACGAAAAACTGCAGAAACCTGCCGTAATCCGCCATTAATCAATTATTCATTCACCATACACGGAGGAAATATGGCCCTGAGAAAAACAGCTGGGTATGCATGGAATCTCATCAGCCTCGTCGGGATGATCCTGGCGGTAACTGCCACCGGCCTGATCATCGCCTTTGCCTCTTTCGAGGCCATCACCGGGATAGAGAAGCCCTACCTCGGCATCCTCACGTACTTCATCTTTCCCGGCATGCTCATTTTCGGCCTGATTCTGGTGCCGATCGGCGCCTGGCGCGTACGCAACGAGCGACGCCTGATGCTGCTCAGCAGAAAGACGCAGATAGAAGGGATGGAATCGCTGGAAGAGGAAATCCCCCAATTCCCGCGGCTTGACCTCAATGACCCGGCCAAGCGCCACCTGTTCATCTTCTTCATCATTGCCACGGTCGTCTTTGTTCTCATTGTCTCCATCGCCTCCATCAAGGGATACGAGTTCACCGAATCGACCTCCTTCTGCGGCGAACTCTGTCATCCGGTCATGGACCCGGAGCATACGGCCTGGGCGAATTCGCCCCACGCCAAGGTCAAGTGCGTCGAGTGCCACGTGGGCCCTGGTGCCGCCTGGTACGTCAAGGCCAAGATCTCCGGCATGAAGCAGCTCTATGCCGTACTCTTCCATACCTATCCCGAAACTATCGAGACCCCCATCGAAAACCTCCGCCCGGCCCGGGACACCTGTGAACACTGCCACTGGCCCGAGAAATTCTATGCCGGCCGGCAGAAGGTCTTCTACCATTATGCCCCCAATGAGCAGAACACCCCCCGGGAAATCAACATGCTCATCAACATCGGCGGCGCTCCCAAGTCTCCCCATGCCAAAGGGATCCACTGGCACATCGGGACCGAGGTCTACTACATCGCCCGGGACAAGAAACGCCTCGACATCCCCTATATCCGCGTGATGGGGAAGGACGGGACGGTGACCGAATTCATGGACAGCGAAAAGCCCCTCACCAAGGATGAAGTCGACAAGGGGAACAAGCGCCTCATGGACTGCACCGACTGCCACAACCGGCCGACCCACATCTACCGCTCGCCGGGACAGGAGATGGACGAGAACTTCGTCTCGGGCCATATCGACATCACCCTCCCCTACATCAAGAAGGTGGCGGTGGAGACCCTTTCCACACCGTACAAGACCAAAGAGGACGCCAAGAACGCCATCGCCCAGAATATCCCCGCTTTCTATGCCCAGAACTACCCGGCGGTAGCCAAGGATAAGGCGACGGCGATCCAGAAGGCGGTGAAGGAAATCCAAGACATCTACGAGCGGAACTTCTTCCCTGCCATGAAGGTTTCCTGGAACACCTACCCCAACCATATCGGCCACTTCTATTCGCCCGGCTGCTTCCGCTGCCACGATGGCAAGCACAAGGCCGGCAACGGCAAGATCATCTCCAAGGACTGCGACATGTGCCACACCCTCATCTCCCAGAAACAGGAGAACATCCCGGCAGGGACCCAGGTCAAGCAATTCGTTCATCCCGTCGATATCGGCAACGAATTGGTGAAGACCAACTGCAGCGACTGCCATATGGCCGGCGGCCAGGACGTGCCCGGCGGCGGTGGACACGAGGAAAAGAAGCACTGAGCCGTTATTGAGTACATGGTGCGCACAAGGCCCCCGGAACTTTTCCCGGGGGCCTTTTTTGTCTGCTCTTCGGCAAGAAGGAGTACGTCACGATGCAATTTTTGCCCATCGGAGGCGAGGGCGCCCGTCTCCTCCGGCAGTGCCAAAGGGTGAACGGTCCTGCTCATGCGGCCGGCAAAACCGGTCCTCGAAGACGTCCTGGATAAAACCGCTGGTGCGCGGTTCCGCTGCAGGCAAAACAAGTTACACGGGACCCGGCGATCACCTGCACTTGGCAGTGCAGGGGGAGGGAGCACTTTTCTTCGTGGGTCACAGTTCCTCAATCACCCCGGCCTCTTCCTGCTCCTCCTGCTCCTCCGGCTCGAAATCGTCGTCCATGATCCGCTGCAGGAATTTCCGGTTGTCGTCGATCAGGTGCCTGATGTTCCGGGTCAGCTCATCGAGACCCTCATTTTCTTCGGCCATCCCTTACCTCTTCTTTTTTGCCATGGCCCGCTCATACAGGACGACATACTTTTCCGCCGAGCGCCGCCAGGAAAAATCCCCCTTCATTCCCTGTACCATCAGTTTTTTCCATGCCTGCCGGTCCCGGTACAGGCTTGTAGCCCGCAGCACCGCGTCCATGAGGGAATCGGCATCATACCCCGGGAACGAAAAACCGTTTGCCGACTCGGCGCTCTCCCGGCTGTCGATAACCGTGTCGGCCAGCCCTCCGGTTTTCCTTACCACCGGCACCGCGCCATAGCGCAGGGCAATCAGCTGTCCGAGACCGCACGGCTCGAAATGGGACGGCATGAGGAAGATATCGCTCCCCCCATAGATCCGGCGCGCCATCGAGGGGTCGAAGCCGACCGTCAGGGAGATGTTGGCCGCTCCCCCCTCGCGGGCTTCTGCAAAGGCCGCGAGATATCTGGCATCGCCGGTGCCGAGGACGGCAAGCTGCAGCTCCTCGGCGGCCAAGCGGGGGAGGAGTTCGGAGACAAGATCGAACCCCTTGTGGGCCACCAGACGCGACACCATTCCCAGGAGCGGCACGTCCCCCCGTTCCTCCAGACCGAGAAGCCGCTGCAGCGCCTTCTTGTTGGCAGACTTCCCCCCCGGGGACGACGGCCCGTACTGCTTCGTCAGCACCCGGTCGGTGGCCGGGTTCCACTCGTCACCGTCGAGGCCGTTGAGAATTCCGAACAGGTCGCTCTCCCGCTGCGCCAGGACACCTTCCAGACCACACCCCTGTTCCGGCGAGAGGATCTCCCGGCAATAGGTCTCCGAGACCGTGGTGACCAGGTCGGCGGTGAGGATGGCCCCCTTCATCAGATTGATCCCCCCGTAGTACTCCAGGCGGTCGATGGTGAAGTGGACGGGGTCGAGCCCCATCTCCGCCAGGGCCTTCCGCGGGAAGTGCCCCTGGTACGCCAGGTTGTGGATGGTGTGGATGACCGCGGTCCGGGCGAAGAACAGGTCACCGGCCAGGTCAAAGCGGAGGAGATAGGGGATGAGGGCGGTCTGCCAGTCGTGACAGTGAATGACATCAGGCCGGAAGTCGACCTTCTTCAGCAGTTCCAGCACCCCCCGGCAGAAAAAGGCGAATCGCCGCGGGTTGTCGGGATAGTCTCCTTCCGGGGTGCCGTAGAGATGGTCCCGGTGGAAGAGCGGCCGGTTCTCCAGGAGGTAGACCGGGACATCACCCAGGGTACCATGGCGCAGATACCCTTTGTATGACTCCCCCCCCATGACGACCTCGATGCTCTTGCGCATCTTTATTACCGGTGTCTCCATCTTCTCCACCTCGCGGTAGGCGGGGAGAGCGATGCGCACATCGTGACCGAGCCGGCTCAGCTCCTTCGGGAGGGAGCCGGTCACGTCGGCGAGGCCGCCGGTCTTGGCAAAGGGAGCAACTTCCGAGGCGACGAAGAGTATTTTCATGCATGCATCCTTGCTAACGCGACATTGGTGCAGCGGACCGCCGGTCAGGCCTCCCGCAGGCGTTCAGCTTACCCTGAACCGCATCCCGATGTCAAATGTCCGCTTCCCGCAGAAAGGCCGCCGCATCTTCGGGGGACGTGGGATTGATGTAAAAGCCGGTCCCCCATTCGAACCCCGCAATCTGGGTGAGGCGCGGCACGAGCTCGATGTGCCAGTGGTAGTCATACTCGATGGAGCTCCAGTAGTCCGGCTTGCCGAGCCGCAGTTGTCGCGGCGGGGCGGAATGGAGGATGAAGTTGTAGGGGGGGTCCTTCAGCACGGTCCTCAGCCGCACCAGCATCTCCTTCATGGCCAGTGCCAGCTCCGCCAGCTCGGCGTCCGGCAGGAGGGCGAAGTCATGACTGTGTCTCTTGGGATAGAGCCGCAGTTCGAAGGGGAAACAGGAGGCATAGGGGGTCAGGATGACGTGGTGGGGAAACTCCTTGACGACCCGCTCTCCCACGGCCAGCTCGAAGGCGATGAGGTCGCAGAAAATGCAGCGCTCCTTGTTCTCGTAAAACTCGCGGCAGACCCTCAGTTCGGTCGCGGCCAGCGGCGGGACGAGGGGCACGGCGATCAACTGGCTGTGGGCGTGGGGCAGGGTGGCCCCGGCCCGGGCCCCGTAATTCTTGAAAAACACCATGTAGCGAAACCGCATGTCCTGCCGCAGATCGAGAAACCTGGCGCGGCAGGCGACGAGCACGTCGGTGATTTCCCCTGGGGACAGATCCGCCAGGGTCCGGTGGTGGTCGGGGGTTTCAATGATGATCTCATGGGCGCCGATGCCGTTCATGACGTCATAGAGCCCGTAGCCGCGGCTTTGCAGGTCCCCTTCGATGCGTAGCGCTGGATATTTGTTGGGAACCACCCGAACCTGCCAGTTGGGGTCGTTGGTCCCCCCGGACGGCCTGATGGCGAATATTTCCCGCGGCGTCCGCTCTTCGTTGCCGTAGCAGAACGGGCAGCTGGTGAGCTGGCCCGACTCCGACTCCACCTGGAAATCCCGGGGGCGCCGCCCCCGTTCGGTGGCAATGATTACCCAGTGCAGCTTGAGGGGATCCCATCTCAGTTCCGACATCGTACCTCCGTGTGAGGCGAGGACCAGGGACCGGGGACCGGAGATTCGTGACGCGCACTGCACGGCAGAATCCCATACCCGGGCTCCGGACTCTGGCCCCCGACTCAAATAAGCCAGTTTTCCAGTTCCAGCTCCGGCCCCGCATAGGTGAGGGGCATCGGCGCGGCCGACGGCCAGCGCCCCCGTTCAACCCCGTCGCCGGCCAGGGTCAGGTAGGCGAACATCCTCCCCCCCCGCTGGGGGCTGACCGCATCGATGGGGATCTCCGCCTCGCAGACCCGGACGATCTTCCACCGGCACGGGGCGCCGGTATCGCGCCACTCTCCGTCCTTCTTTACCTGGAGCGGTCCGCCGTCCGAATGGAGGTCCATGGCGAGGCGGTACTCCCGATCGAGGATCAGGTGGAGGGCGAGCCGGTCATTCTGTCGCATCGCCTTGTCGAGGGGGACTCCCCCGTCGATGCGGAAATAGAGGGCCCGCCGGTCAAACCCGTAGTAGAAGGAGTGGAGAAGGGTTTCGGCAGCGTGCATGGCGGAAGACTGCTTGGTCAGATCGTAGAGCCCCGCGGCGAGCCATTCGAAATAATCGGTCACCAGTCCGTTGACGATGGGAGTGATCAGGGCGGCCGGCTCCCGCACGAACCCCGCCGGGCTTTTCTTCTTGATGGGGATGAAGAGTTCCGGGGGAGTATCAAGGCCGAGGAGACGATAGACGTTCATGAGATGGCGGCGGAACAGCTCGTCAAAGCGGTCGCTGGAGGGGGAAAAATGGTCGTCGCCGTACCACCAGAACCAGTCGCTCCCCTCGGCGGCATAGAGAGAGGCGCAGATGCGACGCGCCGTTTCATCAGCCGATTCATCCCCATCAGCCGGCACGTCTCCCGCCAGCAGGCAGGCCGCATGAGGATTGTGGGCGACTGCCGCCTCCCGTGCCTGGGCCAGCAGTTCCCAGGCGGAGTTCTCCTCGGGGTGCCCCACCCATATCCCGAAGTCGGCATTGATCCAAGAACCGGGGTGGAGGTGATGGAGGACGCGGCGCTCGGGAATGCGGGAGAGCACGTCGGAAAAGGTGGCCAGCTGCAGTCCGGGGGTCGAGGTCAATGCTTCGTAGAGCTGACGGAGAAAGTGATAGCCGTTGTCGGCATAGTATTCCCAGGCGTTTTCCCCGTCGAGGATGATCGGCACCACCCGGCTGCCGGGAACGTGGTCGCGGATATCCTGCAGCCGCCCGACAAAATCCCGCACGGCCCGCTCGGCATCCCACTGGGAATAGGTAAAGCCGATCAGGTCGGAAAGGGCGTGGTCCCGGAAAAAAAGCGCCAGCTCCCGCCCCTCACGGATGAAGGTATACGGCTGGTACAGCGCTTCCTTCCCCGGCCCGAGGCCACCGATAGGCCCCCTCGCCAGCACCCCCTCATCGCTGGCGGCCCAGGCGAGCCCGCTCCCGGCGATGACGGCGGCGGCCTCGTCGCTCACCGCCCCCTCCGACGGCCACATCCCCGCGGGAGCAAAGCCGAAGATCTCCCGGAAATAGTCGATCCCGTTGTGCACTTGGCTGCGGGCATCCTCCGGGTGCCGGAAGCACCGGGCCGGCAGCATCGCCTTCGGCATGGCGAGGTGGGCGCTGTTCATGTCGCAGAGGAGAGGCAGGATGGGATGGAAATAGGGGGATACCGCAAGCTCCGCCTTTCCTTCTCCGTGGAGACGCCGGTAGAGGGGGATGATCTCCTGGAGGATTTCCCGGTGACGGGCGAAAAGGAGCGACTTGTCCTCACCCGTGAACAGTCTTCCCTTGCGCACCAGTTGCTGCAGCTCCGGATAGCGGCGGCGGGCCGCCTCCCCCGTCCAGGCGAGGAAAAACCATACCTGGAGATCGAGGATGTCCTGATCGCGGAAATGACGGAACCTCTCCTGCCTTTCCGGAGAACCATCGCCGGCAAGGGCCAGGAGCTGCCGGTACCGGGGATAGGGGTCGATCATCCGCTGCCGGTTGGCGGAGAAGAAATGCTCCAGCACGAAGTGCCGCTCTTCCTCCCCCATGTCCGCCGGCGCCATCCCGCCACGAATGAGGAACGGATCGACGGCCGTTCCGGCGGCATAGTCTGACAGCTGCTCCAGGAGAGACGGGACCAGGTTGAACACCACCCGTGTCCCCGGGACGGCATCCACGATGGCCGCCATGTCGTAGTAGTCCTTGACCCCGTGGAGGTAGACCCAGGGGAGGGAATACTCCCCCCCTATCGGATCACGGTAGTAAGGTTGGTGCATGTGCCAGAGGAATGTCACATTGAGGGGCTCGGACATGGAAAACCTTGTTCAGGGTTCAATGTTCAACGTGCAATGGTACGCTACTCAAACCGGGATTGTGAACATCGAACCCTGAACGTTGAACTGATTTTTATTGCAGCTCTTTTTTCCACTTCTCCACTTTCTTCCGGTACTCGTCCAGAAGTCGCTGGGCGGCCTTCTCCTCCTTGGCCTCGGCAAAGATATGGACGACCGGCAGGTACTGGTCGGGAAGGACAAGCGCCCAGTCCTCACCGAAATGGACCTTGATGCCATCGATGAAGGTCGCCTCCTTGTCGAGGCTGTCCTCGCTCATCTTGCGCATGATCCCCCCCTTCATCTCCCAGACGGCGGGAATACTGGTCTGAAGGAAGGTCCGGTGGGCGGTATCGGCCAGGAGACCGGAAAGGGGAATGCCGCAGGTCCCGGCCAGCTCCAGTATCTTGGCAATGGCGAAGAGGCCGTCGAAGGCTGCCTGGAACCGGGGAAAGGCGAATTTGCCGTCCATGGAGCCGGCCAGCATCACCTCGGAGGAGAGGGCCGCCTCGATCATTGCCCGGTCGGAGCTCTTGGTCCGGCGCACGGTCACCCCCTTCTCGTGTGCCATGCTCTCGATGGCGGACGGGGCGGATACCGGTACCGCCACGACCCCCTTCCCGCCGGCCCCGAGCTTGAGGGCCACCATCAGGAGGAGAAGCTCCGCTCCGTCGAAGACCTTGCCGGTTTCGTCCACGAGGATCACCTGTTCCACGGTCGGGTCGAGCCAGAAGCCGGCCCGGGCCTCGAGGGTCGCCACTATCTTCGCCAGCTGCGAGAGGCTCTGGGGCTTTTCTTCGGCCTTCTTTGCCCCCCGTTCCTCGTCGATATAGGCATTGAGCGCAATCACCTCGCACCCCAGGTCGTTAAGAATCGTGGGCAGAATCTGCCCGGCCGGGGAATGGTTGAAATCGATCACCACCTTGAAATTCCCCTTTTTCACCGTTTCCCGTTCGATCCCCCGGGCAAAGCCCTCCCGGTAGAAATCGATCACCTGGGGGAGCTCGGTGATCCCGCCGGGCTCGGTGTGATGGGCGCGGCGGAAGTTTTCCTTGTAGAAGATCCTCTCCACGTTCTTTCCCATGGAACTGGAGAAGTCGAGACCGTCACCATCGAGGAAAACGATCTCGGTGGAGGCGGGATCATCGACTGCCTGGCGGAAGTGGATTCCCCCCACCTCGCCGAAGGTCTTCAGCTTGTAGCGCAGGACCGGGAGGGGAACCATCTTGAGATCGCGGACGTTCACCCCGGCGGAGAGGAGCCCGCCGATGAAACTGCGCTTGAGCATCCGGGAGGCAAGGTAGGGGTCGCGGCCGGCAAGGACGTAACTACCCTTGGGAAGGGACGTGCCGTAGGCGCAGCCGAGCTTTGCCACGAATTCCGGCGTCAGCTCGATATTGGTGAGTCCCTTGATCATCGCACCCTCGAAGAGGGATTTCTTCCACTTCTCTCCCCAGATCAGATTGCCGGTGACCGTGGCCCCGGCCTCGATCACCTTTTTCGGCCAGATCTTGACGTCGCGCTTGATGTAGGCCTCTTCGCCGATGGAGGTGTCGTCGGCAACGATCCCCCCCTCCTCGATGACGACCCCCTGGCCGACCCGCACGTTGTGGCAGATAACGCCGTCGACGATCCGCGCCCCTTTCTTGATGTATGCGTTGTCCCAGATGACGCAGCGGGCGAGCTTCACCCCCGATTCCACCGTGCAGTTGCGGCCGATGACCGAATCCTTGATCTGGGCGTTGCCGAGGATCTGGGAATTGTCGCCGATGATCACCGTGCCGTCCAGCTGTGTCGCGTCGGAAAGCCTCACATCCGCACCGATGCGCAGGTCCTTCCCCACCAGGTCCTGCTTCGGCTCGTCGATCCTGACGTTGACGCGTCCCTTGAAAATGTCGTGGTGTCCCTCCCGGTAGGAGTCGGTGTTGCCGATGTCCCGCCAGTAGCCCCTGGTGGGGTAGCCGAAGAGGGGTTCCCGTTTCTTGAGGAGCAGGGGGAATAGATCCTGGGAGAAGTCGAAGTTCTCCCCTGCAGGGATGTACTTCAGCACCTCGGGCTCCAGGACGTAGATGCCGGTGTTGATGGTATCGGAAATCACCTCCCCCCACCCCGGCTTCTCCAGGAACTGGGTGATCCTCCTCTCCTTGTCGGTAATCACGACGCCGAACTGGAGGGGGTCCTTCACCGACGTTAGGGTGATGGTGGCGAGAGCCTTGTTGTCCGCGTGGAAATCGATGATCTTCTTCAGGTTGAAATCGGTGAGGAGGTCGCCGCTGATGATGAGGAACCGCTCGTCCAGGTATTTTTCGGCGCACTTGACCGCACCCGCAGTCCCCATGTCCTCCAGAGGGGTCACGTAGGTGATCCGGACCCCGAAATCGGTGCCGTCGCGGAAGAAGTTCTTGATCACCATCGGCTGGTGGTAGAGGAGCATCACCAGGTCGGTAATCTGGTACTTCTTCAGCAGCTCCACGATGTGGAGCATGATGGGGCGGTTGACGAGGGGAATCATCGGTTTCGGGACGTTGCAGGTGAGGGGCTGGATGCGGGTTCCGAAGCCTCCCGCCATGATGACGGCTTTCATGGGATATCCTCCTTCGTCGTGAAATACAGGTTGAGGTAAAGGTAAAGGCTACGGTTGAGGTGATTGAAAGCCTCCTCAACCTCTCCCTTTGCCTGCTTTTTTTGCCAGCACCTTCCGGATTTCCTCTTTCAATTCCCCCAGGTCGCTCGACTTGACCACGTAACCGTCGGCGAGCCAGGCGGAGAAGTCATCCTTATAACAGGAGAAGGCGGTGCAGAGGATCACCGGCATGTCGTGCCGTTCCTTGACGATCTTCTGCAGGAGGTCGAGGCCGCTCTCGTTCTTCAGCTTGATGTCGAGCACCACGAGGTCGAAGTCGTCCGCCGCGAGTTTTCCCGCGGCTTCTTCGGCGGAGGCGACGGTTTTCACATCGTACCCCTCGTCAGACAGTTCCTGGGAATACAGCAGCCGGATACTGCTCTCGTCGTCCACAACCAGTATCTTTGTCATGTTATGAATCCTCCTTGTGCTGCGGCAATCTGATGGCATAGGTGGTGCCCCCTGCAGGAGAACTGGTCACGATAAAGGGGAAGCCGCTCTTCTCCAGGATGGTCTTGCAGAGGGGAAGCCCCAAGCCGATGCCAAGTTCCTGGGTATCGTTGAAGGGCATTGCGAGGGACTCCAGAGTCTCGGGGGTCATGATCGTGCCGGTGTCGGTAATGACGATGACCACCGCATTGTCTTCCGCTCTGGTGGCAATCGTGATCTCCCCGTTGCCGTGCATGAATTCCATTGAAGAGGTCAGGATGGTCTTGACGCAGTACGAAATCTGCCGATAGTCGATGTAGGCCACGGGGAGGTCGGCCGCCAGGCTGAGGGTGCAGAAAACCCCCTCCTGGGAGAGTCTTTCCCGGAGTTCGCTGACCACGCCGGTCACCAGCTGGTTCACATCCCACCAGTCCATGGCGGGATAGAGGGAATCGGAGTAGTTGAGCACATCCTCCAGCACGGCCTCCAGCTGCTTTGCCTCCCGCACGATGGTTTCCAGGGCCTCCCGCTTCTCGTCGCTTTCGCTGATCTTTTTTTCGATGGACCGGGCAAAGCCGCCGATGATCATGAGGGGGTTCCTGATGGAATGGGCGATGCTCGAGGTGATCCGCCCCACGAGCGCCATCTTTTCCATGCGCACGATCAGTTCCTGCTGATCCCTCAGCTTCTCGTTGGCGGCGGTCAGCTTGCCGATCTCCTCCTGGAGCCTCTCGTAGAGAGAGGCCCGTTCCAGGGCAAAGGCGACGGGAAAGGCAAACGTTTCCAGGGACTGCACATCCTGAGGGGTAATCGGCTTGTGGGTGACGCAGTTGTCGGCGATGATCACGCCGATGCGGCGGTTGCGGGAAATGAGGGGCATGACGAGAAAGGAGTCGACCCCGAGGGTTCTCGCCAGCTGCGGGTCCACGTCGGGATTATGGAATGCGTCCTCGATGAGGATCGCTTTCCTTTCCCGCAATGCCCGGTTGAAGACGTGCTTCTGTTCCCGGAGCGGGACGGTGAGCTGCTGGAGAAGGTCATGGAATTTCACCTTCTCGGACGATATCTTGGTTTTCTGGAAGTTCTTGGCCATCTCCCGGAGCGGGAGGTCGGTATGGCTGATCTCCTGCCAGATCTGCCATGCTTCTTCGTAATTTCTCGGGCCGACCCCCAGATACCCCCGGAGGTGCTGCCGTTCCTTGTCGGCCATGAGGAGGAAGGCGCGGTTCAGGCCGAATCCCTTGCCGGCGGTGATGGCGGTCATGGCGGCCGACAGGACCTCGTCGAGGTCGAGGGATGTCTGGAGGGTGACGCTCAGTTCGTGGAGAAACGTTATTTCCCGCGTCTTGCTGGTGAGAAAGGCGGACAGGGACTGCATCCGGGCCTTCTGCTCGTGGTACTCGCAGAGTACGATCCGGAGGATCTCGGCCAGGGGGAGACCGTCATCCCTCCCATGCTGCAGGTCGGCGGCAAACCGCGGGCAATCGAGACACTTTTCCATGACCCTGCGACTGCGCGACGCGTAGAGTTCCTCTTCCCCCTCAGCGATGTAGGGGCACTCTTCCGGCGCAATTTCCTCCCTGGCCCAACAGCATTCCCAGTTCAAGGCCCCCTCCTGTCCAACTTCGCCACAGCCGCCGTAGTCGATGGGAAACGGCCAAATTATACCAGCCGGCGGCGTATTTTCAAGGCAAAATCAGCGGAATTGCCCGCTCCATGGGCATGCAGCAACGGCACTTCCGCCGCGGCCACGTTCCCATTGCCATTTGGCCGCCGGTGTGCTATAGCTATCTGATTGAAATAGCGAAAAAAAGAAAGAAGGACCCATGAAATTCAGCACCCTCAAACTACCCCCCCCGGTCATGGAGGGGATCACCGGGGCAGGCTTTACCGACTGCACCCCCATCCAGGCAAAAACACTCCCCCTCGCCCTTGCCGGGAAGGACGTTGCCGGCCAGGCCCAGACCGGCACCGGCAAGACCGCCGCCTTCCTCATCACCCTCTTCACCAGGCTCCTGGAGAAGGATAAAGAAGGAACGAAGCCGATTGCGGCCGCAGAAGCAGGCGGCAAGGAGGAGGCAACGAAGGCGGCAGCGCACCGCCATCCCCGGGCGCTCATCCTCGCCCCCACCCGGGAGCTGGTGGTCCAGATCGAAGAGGACGCCCAGCTCCTCGGGGCCCGCTGCGGCTTCACCATCCAGGCGATCTACGGCGGGGTCGACTACATGCTGCAGAAAAACGCCCTCAAGGAGGGTGTCGACGTGGTCATCGGCACGCCGGGACGGCTCATCGACTACCTGAAGCAGAAGGTATACTCCCTCAAAAACATCGAGGTCCTGGTCATCGACGAGGCGGACCGGATGTTCGACATGGGGTTCATCGCCGACCTCCGCTTCATCCTCCGCCGCCTTCCCCCCTTCGATGCGCGCCAGAACCTGATGTTCTCCGCCACCCTCAACCAGCGGGTCATGGAGCTCGCCTACGAATTCATGAACGTGCCGGAGAAGGTCGCGGTCTCCCCAGAGCAGATGACCGCCGAGCGGGTCACCCAGGTCCTCTACCACGTGGCGCGCAAGGAAAAGTTCCCGCTTCTCCTGGGCCTTCTCCGCAAGGAGGGGATGGAGCGGACCATGATCTTCGTCAATACCAAGCGGGAAGCGGAGTTCCTCTACGACCGGCTGAACGCCAACGACTTCCCCTGCCGGGTCATCTCCGGCGACGTGGACCAGAGGAAGCGGCTGCGCATCCTGGAAGACTTCAAGAACGGCAGGCTCCCCATCATGGTCGCGACCGACGTCGCCTCCCGCGGACTCCACATCGAGGGAGTCTCCCACGTCATCAACTACGACCTTCCCCAGGACCAGGAGGACTACGTCCACCGCATCGGCCGCACCGCCCGCGCCGGCGCCGAGGGAAAGGCGATCTCCCTGGCCGACGAGGACGGCGCCTTCTACCTGGAGGGAATCGAAGAGTACATCAAGGAGAAGATCCCCACCGAGTGGGCCGAGGACGAGATGTTCGTCCACGACTACGTGCGGGTCAAGGCGAAGCCCAAGGAGAAGAAACCGGCGCCGGGAGAGAGGAAGGTACACGGCCGGCAGCGCGGCGGCAGGAGAAGCGACGGCAAGCAGGGTGAAGCGCAGGCGTCGCCGGAGCAGCCTGTCGTAGAAGCCGCTGCGGCGGCTGAAGCCGGTGGGGAAGCGGCGAAGAAAAAGCGCCGGCGCCGGCCGCGGAAAAGGAAACCGGCGGAGGGAGACTCTCCTGCTCTCACCGACTGACGGAAGTGAAGTTCGGGACGGGACTCCGGCGATCGGAGAACAAGAAATCGTACCTATGGGCTATGGTGAAAAATGCAGGAAAGAGTGCTGGACAAGGAAAAGGTGAAGCGTGATCTGGTGTCGGCCTTATCGGGGGACGAAGCGGTTGAGAAAGTTGTGATTTTCGGCTCCTTCGTTACGTCCGACGTACCCCATGATCTGGATATCGCCATCTTCTGCACCTCGACGGCGGACTATCTGACCCTGGCCATGGCATACCGCAGAAAACTCAGAGAAATCGCCCGGGACATCCCGATCGACCTGCTCCCCATAACTTCTTCCCATGATCCCGAATCCTGTTTTCTGCAGGAAATAAACAAGGGCGAAACGATCTATGAAAAAAGACACTGAAGCATGGCTGACGTACGCCGAGGAAAACCTGGCTTCAGCCGAGATACTGCGGCAAAGTCGTCTTTTCAACCCTTGCCTGCAAAATCTGCAACAGGCGGTGGAAAAGTTTCTGAAAGCTGTCCTGATCGAAAAATCGGCCGGTTTGACGAAAACCCACAGTATTCGCGAATTGAACGGAATTCTTGCCGGCCTGGGGGTGAGTGTAGAGATTACCGAGGATGAAGTGGACCTTCTGGATTCAATCTATCTGCCGTCCAAATATCCCGCTTTCAGCGTCCTGCCGCCATTCATGCCCGATGATGAAATCTGCGGGCAATGCATGGTTATCGCTCAATCGGTCAGGTTTTCCGTTCGGAAGACTCTTGACGGGAGTGATGAGCACCGAGGTTCTCAATGAACAAGAAAGCTGTAATACTGTACAGCGGCGGGCTCGACTCCACCACCTGCCTCGCCATGGCAAAGGCGGAGGGATTCGCCACCTACGCCATGAGCTTCGCCTACGGCCAGCGGCACAGCGTGGAACTGGAGGCGGCCAAGAAGAACGCCGTCCCGATGGGGGCGGTGGAGCACCTGGTGGTGGAGTTCGACTACCGCCGGGTGGGGGGGAGCGCCCTTACTTCCGACATCGCCGTCCCCAAGGAAGGGGTGGGGGATGACATCCCGGTCACCTACGTCCCGGCCAGAAACACCATCTTCCTCTCCTTCGCCCTGGGGTGGGCCGAGGTCCTGGGGGCCTTCGACATCTTCATCGGCGTCAACGCCCTCGACTACTCCGGCTACCCCGACTGCCGGCCGGAGTACATCACCGCCTTCGAGTCGATGGCCAACCTGGCCACCAGGTCGGCGGTGGAGGGGAAGGGGCGCTTTGCCGTGCACACCCCCCTCATCAATCTCACCAAGGCCGACATCATCCGTCGGGGTCTCTCCCTCGGCGTCGACTACGGCCGGACCCACTCCTGCTACGACCCGACCCCGGAAGGGCTCGCCTGCGGCCTCTGCGATTCATGCCGGCTGCGCCTCAAGGGGTTCGCCGAGGCAGGCGTTGCCGACCCGGTGGGATACGTGACCCGGGACTCGGGACTCGGGACTGGCCGCGAACAGGAGCTGGGATAGACGTAGTGGAGAAACAGCCGAGAAACCAGGGCGCATGCCTTGCACCGCCACGTAGAGATAGACATGAAAAAAGATACAGGTTCACCCAAGTCCCGCGTCCCGAGTCCCGGGTCCCGGCCTTTGCGCGATGTGCAGAAATCCCCCGATACCCGCAGGATCGCCATCGACAAGGTGGGGGTGAAGGACATCTCCTACCCCATCGTGGTGATGGACAAGCACAACAAGATGCAGCAGACCGTGGCGCGGATCAACATGTACGTCGACCTCCCCCACCACTTCAAGGGAACCCACATGAGCCGCTTCGTGGAGATCCTCGACACCTACCGGGAAAAGATCGCCCTCGACAAGATGGAGACGATCCTCGTCGCCATGAAGGAGAAGCTGGGCGCCTCCTCCGCCCGGCTGGAGCTGGAATTCCCCTACTTCATCGAGAAGCGCGCGCCGGTCTCCGGGGCGCGGGGACTCATGGAGTATACGTGCGAGTTCCGCGCCACCCTCGGCTCAGAATTCGACTTCGTCCTCGGCGTCAAGGTGCCGGTCACGTCGCTGTGCCCCTGCAGCAAGGAGCTCTCCCGCTTCGGCGCCCACAACCAGCGTTCCATCATGACCGTCCGGGTCAGGTACCGGGAGTTCATCTGGATCGAGGACCTGGTGGAACTGATCGAGGGATGCGGAAGCGCCCCGGTCTACTCACTCCTCAAACGCCAGGACGAGAAGTTCGTCACCGAGCAGGCCTACGAGAACCCCCGCTTCGTGGAGGACATGGTGCGGGAGGCGACCCAGCGGCTCAGCGCCCTCGACAACATCACCTGGTTCAGCGTGGAGGCGGAGAACTTCGAGTCGATCCACAAGCATTCGGCCTATGCGGCGGTGGAACGGGACCTGCGCGAAGACCGTTCCCGTTCCGGCTGAGGGCTGCCAGCCGTGGGCGGGGGGCTGTCTGTACCAGATTGTCCCGGAAAAGGCCGTTCGTCGCCCATATTCCACAACGGTGTTGACAACCCTGTGGATAAACCCACAACATGTGGAAAATCCTACCACTTCGTCCCGGCCACCCACTGCCAAGCCCTTGCGGCATGCGACTCCGGAAGAATTCCCCCGAATGACCGACCACCACGAGGAACATACCGATATGAGCGGCAAACCGCAACGGGCCCTCATCATCTTCGCCCGGCACCCCACCCCCGGAAGGGTCAAGACCCGGCTCTCCCCTCCTCTCACGGCAGCGGAAGCGGCCGAACTCTACCGCTGCATGCTCCTCGACATCCTGGAGAAAACGGAACGCCTGGTCGGGACGGAGCGGTTCATCTTCTACGAGGACGAGCCGGGGGCCGCGGACTTTTTCCGGCGGCAGGCGGCCGCGGAGATTTTCCCGCAGCGGGGGAAGGATCTGGGAGAGCGGATGGCGGCCGCCTTCGCCTGCGTCTTGTCCCGGGGATTTACACAGGCGGCCATCATCGGCACCGACTCCCCCGACCTCCCCCTCGCCTTCATCGAGGAAGCCTTTGCCCGACTGGAAGACGCGGGTACGGACGCGGTCTTCGGCCCGGCCGAGGACGGCGGGTACTACCTCCTCGCCCTGAAGCGGCTTCACCGTGAGCTTTTCCGGGACATTCCGTGGTCGAGCGGAGACGTGCTGGCACAGAGTCTCGAAAGGTGCGCTGCATCGGGGATAGGTGTTTCCCTGGTGCCGGGATGGTACGACATCGACACTGCGGCGGACCTCAGGCGGCCGGGGCTTGCGGAGGCGAACGGGGCGCCACGCACGGGGGAGTTCATCAGGCGCTGGCTCGCGCCACGGTAATGATCTGCTTCGGCACGGCGTGTCCTGCCTGCGCACGGGGGACTGCGCACTGCCGGGAGAGTTGTGTTGACAAGCCCGGGAGGGACGATGTATACAATGCCAATGATTCTTACGCGTTAATTTTCGGAGGGAAAGATGGTTCCGCGGGGATGGGGCTATGGGGGATAGCCGCTCGGGTCAGCTTCGTACTGATGGAGCGGTTTTTTTTTGAAAGCGGAAGGAACCTTTTCGAGCCTGGTATAAAGGAGTACGGCCTGGATAGGACGTTCTCTCATCTATGTGCCATACACCGTGAAGGAGCGGCAGGAACGACTGAATAGCATCGGTGCGCGATGGGACCCTGCGGAAAAGCTTTGGCGAGTACGTTACGGGTTGATAAAGGGGGATACGCAACTGGAAGAGCGGATCGCTAAAGGGTGATACCTGGCTGCGGGAATGTCCCTTAAATCGGGAACTTTTCCGATGGCAGAGGCAATGGCTGAAGTGAGGCCGGCCCCTTATACAAAGAAAAAAAACGAAAGACGCAATATAGTCAGTGTAGACATGACAAGAATAATCGAAAAATGGATGAGTGCCACGAAGGTTGCAGGGTCCCGCTGGCCGGCGCTGTTTGCGTTACTGGCGCTTGGCGGGTTGCACGCGGCATTGCCCTCTGCATTGATTCTCAGCGGTTCGCGCTGGCTGCTCTTGGCGGTGGTTTCAGTGCTTATTGTGCCTCTTGTGGTCAGCCATTACAGAGGCGCTCACACTACAAACCAGGTCCTGGCTTACGTCCTGAATGGCGTAGTGACGGCATCGATGATTCTTTCGCTGGCGCTGCTGATACGAGCCTTGCCCCTGCATCTGGAAAAGCCGCAGGAGCTGTTGCAATCCGCGGCTGCGCTGTGGCTGGCCAATATCCTGGTTTTCGCCTCATGGTACTGGAGACTCGATGCCGGTGGACCGCATAAACGGGCCCAGCGTGGGGGTTACGCAAGCGGTGCATTTCTTTTCCCCCAAATGACGATGGCTCCGGACAAGAGACATGCTGCGGGCTTTCAGGAGTGGTCACCGAATTTTGTGGATTACCTTTTTCTGGCCTTCAATACATCCACCGCCTTCTCCCCGACGGATGTTCCGGTCCTGTCGCGCTGGGCAAAGGTCCTGATGATGATCCAGTCGCTCATCTCCCTGCTGGTGATTGCGCTTCTTGCGGCACGGGCGGTGAACATCCTGTAAAACAAGGGTACCTACCCTGCATCAATGCAGTTTGTCCGGTGGGCGGAGAGACCAAGGGATCGCACCCCATCTGGAGCCAAGCTCCGTCACGACCGGATAGTTCCTCGGAAGACTTCGCGGCACGCTCCGGCCCCAACACAAAGCCCGCTCTGCGCGGGCTTTGTGTCTCCGGCAACGACGCCTCACTTCATCACCTCCACCTCGTACCCTCGGCCGTTCAGGTAATCGATCACCGACTCGATGTGCTCGTACCCCCGCGTCTCCAGCTCTAGAAGGACTTCGGCCCGCCCCATGGGGAGCGACTTGGAGCGCCGATCGTGGGTGATGAGGGAGATGTTGGCGTTGGTCGCCGCGATGTCGGCGGAAAGATGGGCAAGGGAGCCGGGGATGTCGTCCAGTTCCACCTTCAGCTTGAGGTAGCGGCCGGCGGCCACAAGGCCCCGCTCCACCACGACGGCGATGGTCTTGACGTCGATGTTCCCCCCCGACAGGAGGCAGACCGTCCTGCCGGCAGGCTTCTCCACCCGGCCGTTCAGGAGCGCCGCCAGGGTGACGGCGCCGGCCCCCTCCACGAGGAGCTTGGTCCGTTCCAGGAGGGCGACGATCGCCTGGGCGATCTCCTCCTCCTCCACGAGCACCACTTCGTCCACCAGGTCGCGGACCACGGGGAAGGTCAGCTTCCCGACGTTCTTGACGGCAATGCCGTCCGCAAGGCTCGATGCCAGGGGAGCAGCGACGATCTTCCCCTTCTGCAGGGAATAGTGCATGGACGGGGCCGCGGTCGATTCGACGCCGATGACCCGGACATGGGGATGGGTCTCCTTGATGGCCGTCACGACTCCGGAGATCAGCCCGCCGCCGCCGATGGGGACCAGGATGGCGCCCACGTCGGGGAGCTCGGCAAGGACCTCCAGGGCGATGGTCCCCTGCCCGGCCATCACCAGGGGATCATCGAAGGGGTGCACGAACAGGGCCCCGGACTCCTGTCCGGCCTTGACCGCCGCGGCATACGCCTCGTCGAAGTTTCTCCCCGTCAGCACCACGTCAGCACCGTAGTCCCTGGTGGCGAAGACCTTCTGCGGCGGGGTGCTCTCCGGCATGAAGACCGTTGCCTTCGCGCCGAGAAGATCGGCGGAGAAGGCCACCCCCTGGGCATGATTGCCGGCCGACGCGGTGATGACGCCCCTTGCCAGGTTCTCCCGCGGCTGGGCGGTCATGAAATTGAGGGCGCCGCGGATCTTGAAGGAGCCGGTCCGCTGCAGGTTCTCGCATTTGAAGTGGACGGGATACCCGAGTTTTTCGCTGAAATGGTGGGAATAGATCAGTTCGGTGCGCCGCACCCTCTTTTTCAGGCGGTCGGCGGCCTCAAGGATCAGGTCGTAGCTGAGCATGGGGGAACTTTCGGGTTCTGAGTTTTGGGTTTGAAGTTGTACCTGTCACAGTAACGAGTATCCCGCAAATACGGAGAACCTGCCGCAGGGACACAGGGAGCTGCCCGGTGCTCCGAGATGTTCTCCGACTCCCCTGTGACCTTTCCGGCTACCACTACGACGTGCGCGCATGCCTCAATGTTCATGTTCGTGTTCATTTTCGTGGTCATGATCGTGACTGCAACCGGGGCCGTGGCCGTGACCGTGTCCGTGGGCATGGCCGTGGGCGTGACCGTGGTGTGCGTGCCCCTTGCGGGGACGATGGCGGAACTCCTTGATGACCGGCGCCTCGATGCACATGGTGCACTCCACCTGCAGGGTGGTATGGGAAATATGGTAGCGCTCCATGAGGAGGTCCTCGATGGCGCTGAGCACCCCGGCCTGCCTCCCCTTGAAATCGGGGTGCACGTCGACGTGGGCGGAGAGGGCCAGGATATGGGAGCAGATGGTCCAGAGGTTCATGTGGTGCACGTCGTTCACCCCTTCCACGTCGCGGATCGCGGTGGCCACCTCGGTGAGGCTCATGCCCCGGGGGACCCCCTCCAGGAGGATGTGGGCAGACTCCCAAATCACCCGCCAGGCCCCCCAGAAGATGACGAAGCCGATGCCCACGGAGATCACCGCGTCCACCACGTACCAGTTGGTGAAGTACATGACGATGCCGCCGGCGATGACCCCCACCGACGCCGCCGCATCGCCGACCACGTGGAGAAAGGCGCTGCGCACGTTGAGATCGTCGTGGGAATGGCCATGGAGCGCGGAGGCCGCCACCAGGTTCATGACGAGGCCGATGGCGGCGATGATGAACATGGGAAGGCTCTTCACCTCTTCCGGCTGGAACAGCCTCCCCCACGCCTCGTACAGGATGCCGACGGCAATGAGGAAGACCGAAACCCCGTTGACGAAGGAGGCGAATACCTCGGTCCGGTGCCAGCCGAAGGTGCGGGTGTCCGTGGCGGGATAGGATGCCAGCCTGATGGCCGCCAGCGAGAGGATCAGCGCGAAGATGTCGAGGAAGACGTGGGCCGCGTCGGAGAGAAGGGCCAGGGAGTTGGTCCAGATGCCGCCGGCAACCTCCGCAATCAGGGTGAGGGCGGTGAGGATGATGGCGTAGCGGAACCTTCCGGCAATGCTCTGGTCGAGATGGGAAGCGGCGTGCATGGCGCTCTCCTCTGGGGTGGCTGGACCTGCACCCCTAGTAGAAGTGTAACAGGCGCCTCGCGCCCCGTCAACGGGAAAGGGGCGGGGAGAACCACGCCTGCCATGGCCCTTGCATTTTCCCCTCGCTGCTGGTATGGTAACCCGGCAATAATTTCAGGAGGTTTTACCCATGAAGGTTTCCCATCACCGCCTGTTGATCCTCGGTTCCGGCCCGGCCGGCTACACCGCTGCAGTCTATGCCGCCCGCGCCAATCTCCAGCCGACCCTCATCACCGGACTCCAGCAGGGAGGGCAGCTCACGACCACCACGGGGGTGGACAACTGGCCCGGCGACCCGGACGGGGTCCAGGGGCCGGACCTGATGGAGCGGATGCGCCGGCATGCCGAGCGCTTCGACACCACCTTCATCTTCGACCACATCAGCCGCGCCGACCTGAAGAAGCGGCCGTTCCGCCTGGAAGGGGACAGCGGCGTCTACACCTGCGACGCCCTCATCATCGCCACCGGCGCATCGGCGCGGTACCTCGGGCTCCCCTCCGAGGAGAAGTACAAGGGAAAGGGGGTTTCCGCCTGCGCCACCTGCGACGGCTTCTTCTACCGGGAGAAGCCGGTCGCCGTCATCGGCGGGGGGAACACCGCCGTGGAAGAGGCCCTCTACCTCTCCCACCTCGCCAGCCACGTGACCGTCATTCACCGCCGCGACCAGCTCCGGGCCGAGAAGATCCTCGCCGACAAGCTCATCGAGAAGACCCGCGGGGGGAACGTCACCATCGAATGGCACCACAACCTGGACGAGGTCCTGGGGGACGACGGCGGCGTCACCGGCATCCGCATCTGCCACACCAGCGGCTCCACCAAGGAGATCCCGGTGCACGGCGTTTTCATCGCCATCGGCCACACCCCGAACACCGTAATCTTCGAAGGGCAGCTGGACATGGAGGGGGGGTATATCCGCACCAGGTGCGGCCCCGAAGGGAATTTCACCGCCACCAGCGTTCCCGGGGTCTTCGCCGCCGGAGACGTACAGGACGCCGTCTACCGCCAGGCCATCACCTCCGCCGGAACCGGCTGCATGGCGGCCCTCGACGCGGAACGGTACCTGGACATGATGAAGGGGTAGCCTCCGTCCCGATGCGCACCGGAATATGCCGTACACCACTGAAAAAGCCCGCTTGAAGCGGGCTTTTTCGTTATTCGGCCAGTGGCGTCACTTTGTCGGGCAGACGTAGGCGTAGGCCGCCGTATCGAGGGTGTCGCCGACGGCGCGGAAGGTGGCGATGAGGGTAACGCAGGGTGACAGCGGCGCCTGGAGCTCGTAGGCACCGGGAGATCGTCCCGTTTCCCGTGAAGCGGGGAAGCGTGCCTGGAAATCCCCGCCACTCCGGGGGAGTCCGGGGGGAGCACCGTCGACAGCGATGACGAGGACCCCGTTGTCGTCGAAATAGAGCTGGTGGGGAGTGCCGGAGGGGGCGAGGAACATCTTCGGCCGCAGTGTGACCGTGCCGACGGCAAAGGAAGCGGCATTCGTCCGGTCAGGCCCGACAGGCACCCCTGCCGCAGCGAGCAGGGACCTCCCCTCTTCCGCACTGGTTCTCCCCAGCAGCAGCGAACCGATTCCCGTGCCGTTCGCCAGCCGGATGGCGACACGTGCCGCGTCCTCACGGGCTGCCGGTGCAGGCTCACCCTTTTTCTCCGCACTGACCGGCAGCCCGGCGGGCGCAGCGGCTGCTCCACCGTTACCCGGTTTTTCCCCGGAAACGGCGCGGGGAATCTCCCCCGACGGTATCTCCTGTTTCACCTGCCCGCGGGACGGCACGCCACCGTCCCCATGCGGGGTGGACGCAACCGCTTCGTGTGTGACCGGCTTCTCGGCAGGTACCGCGGCATTCTCCCCGCCGCCGCCGCCGGGCGGCGGCGGGACCAAGGACGCGACGGTGATTCTCACCCGGCCGACCGGCCCATTGACCACCTGCATGTGCTCCTTCTTCCCGCTATCCCAGTAGCCGGGGATGTACGTGGGCACCTTTTCCAGGGGGACTGAGGTCTTGCCGGCCCGCAGCTTGTCGGTGGTGAGGAGGACGAGGTAGCGCTCGTCCCGGTTCCCTTCGCTGAAGGTCAGCCCCCCCTCGACCTTGAGGTGGAGAGGCACCCCTTCCTGCAGCTTCTCCAGGAACCCGGTCTGGGCAAGGACAAAGTCCCCGGGCGTCGTGGTGCGCACCACCCGCCGCTCCTCGTCGAGGGTGACGAACTGCGGATAGAAGAGATAGGACGATGTCAGGTAGTCTCCGATGAGAAAACTCTCCACGGTGATCCGGTAGGGATACGGGCCGCGGGGAAGGACAAAGGCCCGGAAGTAGCTCTTCCCGGTGGGGAAACGGTAGAGGGGGGACCCTTCTCCCAGATCGAAACTCTTCTTCGAACCGATGTCGAGAGTCTCGACCGGGATCTCCGTCAGCGACGCACAGCAGGCTGGCGCCTCGCGGAATGTGCGGACGGCAGTGCCGTAGGGGGTGGAGCAGGCGGCGAGGAGCGCGGCTGCTGTCATGGCAAGGAGGAGGCGGATCATCTCTGTACTCCCGTCCCCCGGTAATCTGCCGGAAGACACTCTCCGTCGGAAGTCGGCGGGATACCCGTCGTGCCGGCAATGCGGGAAACGCACACCGGCAATGGCCGCACCTTACCCGCATTGGCAGTGATTGTCAATGGTTCAGGAAAGGGCGAAATGGCAGCACCGGTGGTTCCCTGTGGATTTGCTCATTGAGTTTTTCCGGCCGATGGTGTACATAGAGGCATCCGCTTTTCTCCCACGCCCCTTTCCCCAAGGAGTCGCGTATGCTCGCCAAGGTGATCAGCTCTGCCCTCCACGGCATCGATGCCATTCCCGTCGAGGTGGAGGTGGATATCGCCCAGGGTCTCCCCCAGTTCGCCACCGTCGGGCTCCCCGACGGCGCGGTCAAGGAGAGCAAGGACCGGGTCAAGTCGGCCCTGAAGAACTCCGGCTACGACTTTCCCAGCCGCAAGATCACCGTCAACCTCGCCCCCGCCGATATCAAGAAGGAGGGAGCGGCCTTCGATCTCCCCATCTCGGTCGGCATCCTCGCCGCCACTGGTGTGGTGAAGGAAACGCACCTGAAGAAGTATCTCCTCATGGGGGAACTATCCCTCGACGGAAGCGTGAAACCAGTCCGGGGATGCCTGCCGGTGGCGGTCATGGCCCGGGAGGCGGGGTTCGCGGGGATCGTCGTCCCGAACGAGAATGCCGGTGAGAGTGCGGTGGTGGAGGGGATAGAAGTGATCGGGGTGTCCGAGCTGGCCGAGGTGGTGGAATTTCTCAACGGTGATCGGGCGATTCCCCCCTGCCGGCTCGATATTCAGGAACTCTTTCGGCAGAACGCCGAGCACGGCGAGGACTTCGCCGAGGTGAAGGGACAGGAGCACGCGAAAAGGGCCCTGGAAGTGGCGGCGGCCGGAGGTCACAACCTCCTGATGATCGGACCACCGGGCTCCGGCAAGACCATGCTGGCAAGGCGCATCCCCTCCATCCTCCCCCGCATGTCGTTCACCGAAGCGATCGAGACCACCAAGGTCTACAGCGTCATGGGGCTTCTGGACCGGGACCGGGCCCTCATCACCGGCCGCCCCTTCCGCTCTCCCCACCACACCATCTCCGACATCGGCCTCATCGGCGGCGGCAACACCCCCCGCCCCGGCGAGGTCTCCCTGTCCCACAACGGGGTGCTGTTTCTCGACGAGCTCCCCGAGTTCAAGAAGCACGTCCTGGAGGTGCTGCGCCAGCCCCTGGAGGACGGCCGGGTCACCATCTCCCGGGCTCTCGCCTCCATCACCTACCCGTCGCGCATGATGCTCGTCTCAGCCATGAATCCCTGCAAGTGCTCCGGGAACCCTGCAAATCCAGACAGTTGCACATGCAGCATGCGTGAAGTTTTACAATATCGGTCTCGTATTTCCGGCCCGCTCCTCGATCGGATCGACATCCATATCGAAGTGCCCGCGGTAAAGTACCGGGAGTTAGCCGACCGGGCGGAAGGAGAGAGCTCGGCGGCAATTGCGAAGCGTGTTGAAGCCGCACGGGAAATTCAGCTTGAGCGTTTCAAGGGGACCAAGGTCCATTGCAACGCGCACATGACCCCGCGCCAGATCAGGAAGTTCTGCGAACCCGACGTCGGCGGGCATCGGCTGCTGGAGGTGGTGACGGAGAAGCTCGGGTTTTCCGCACGGGCCTACACCAGAATCCTCAAAGTGGCCCGCACCATCGCCGATCTGCAGGGGACGGAAAACATCAGCGAGCAGCACATCGCCGAGGCGATTCAGTATCGGAGTCTTGATAGAAAGACAGTCTGAGCGACTTACTCGTGCAAGGAAGCCTCCGCTACAGCCCTAAGATCCCCCCCTATGCCGCAAACATTAATCCTTCTTACTTGTCCCTCCAGTTACAGCCCCTTCTACCCATCAGTTGCCCCAAGTTCGCTATTTCACGTAGTTCAGAAGACGCAGTTCCTCCGTGTGACAAATGCGTTAATCTTGTTTTGCCCTCTTGATTTTTTCCCTTACCATTTTTATTTTTTTCGGTTAGCACTCATCGATAAGGAGTGCTGATTTAATTCCGCTAACCCTGCAACATAATTCGAGGAAAGGAGACCAAGAGCATGAATCTGAGACCGCTACACGACCGCATCATCGTCAAGAGACTGGAAGAAGAGAACAAGACCGCTGGCGGCCACCGGATGCTGGAACTGGTCACCGACCGGCTCGGTCTCTCCGCCCGGACGTACAACCGCATCCTCAAGGTGGCCCGGACCATCGCCGACCTGGAGGGAAGCGATGGAATCCGGGAAAACCATATCTCCGAGGCGATCCAGTACCAGAGCCTGGACAGGAAGACGGGGTAGCGCTGCCAAGTCGACACGTCATTGTCACGATGGGGTAACCGGCATCTCAGGACTGCCGCTTCTATTGGTTGCTCCGGTTGACATGAACCTGATTGATTATAGAGAGGAAGGGATTCGTTACAGAGATCCCGTGCAACATGAACCGATTGCGTTGATCAGCCAACGTATGGATGTCGGTTGATTCAAGGGGCAAGGATGGCCTGTCTGGAATCGGCGCAGGAGGACCTGATATGCACGGCATGGTTGCTTTTGTCAGATGCCGGATACGCGTGTGAAGGGTGCGCCGACCAATGATTGTCGGAGGTGATCGAACCTCTACGATTTTGCTTTTTTCGGTTTTTTGGCAGTTACGCTGGCCGGAACCGGAGCAGATTCCGGATGCGGCACAAATGAAGCCGCATCGGCTTGCCGCAGGTTTGTGTAATGGGTGGATGCTATTTTTCGGATGATGCCGTCACTGAACTCAATCGTCGCCCGCATGCTGACCACTTCCGTTATCTTCCCCGTTCCCCACTGTTCTGCTCCCGTATGACTAACGAACGCACCGTTTTTGATGACCACTGAATTTGCCTCCTGAAAAGGGTAAGGGTTCTTGTGCAATACTTATTTCACCTTACGCCGTTGTTGACGGAATAGATAGACTAAATCGTAACCGCTGAAAATTGAGGACTCAGGGGCCAGCCGGTAACGGGTATTAGGGGCGCGTTGGTTTGCCCGCAGCCCCTGCCATGGCTTGCTCCAGACCCGGATGCGTCGTGACGTTTGACGCCGACTCCAGGTGATCTTCAACCTTTGCCATCCGGATTTCCACCCTGGCGAGGGATTTCCGCATTTGGGGAAGATGGGGGAATACCGCCACCGACCTGAGCCGGGCCTTGTGAGACATCGCCGGGTTGCCGCTCAGGACTTCGCCAGACGCCACGTCTGACATCACCCCGGACTTCCCGGAGATCCTTGCACCATCACCGATAGTGAGGTGCTCGGCTATCGCCACCTGTCCTCCCAGGGTCACGTGTTTTCCCATCCGCGTGCTGCCGGCAATGCCGGCCTGACCGACGATGATGCAGTCCTCGCCGATTACGCAGTTGTGCGCGATCTGCACCAGGTTGTCGATTTTCGTCCCCCGGCCGATGCGGGTTACCTCGAGGGCTGCCCGGTCAACAGCAGCATTGGCACCTATTTCCACGTCGTCCTCGACGATGACGATGCCGATCTGCGGTATCTTGTAATAGGCACTGCCGTCCGGGACGTACCCGAATCCGTCGCTCCCGATGGCCGCTCCGTTATGGATGATGACCCGGTTTCCGATCCGGCATCCTTCCTGGATCGATACCCCGGAATGGAGCGTTACGTCGTCCCCGAGCACGACATCGTCATACAGGGTGACGTTCGCGTGAAGTGTGACGCGCTTGCCGATGACGACCCGGTCGCCAACGACCGCCCCCTTGTGGATGGATGAGCCTTCCCCGATGGTCACCTCCGCACCGATATGCGCTCCCGCCATGATCCCACGGGCCGTCCGGGGTCGGACGGTGAAGATCGTGAGGATTTTCGCAAAGGCAAGATACGGGTTCCCCACGATGATGGCGTTGCGGCCATGGGCATTGTCCCTTGATGTGAGCACGACCGCTGATGCTCGGGTGGTAGCGACCTTGGCGGCATACCGGGGGTTGGCAAGAAACGTGATCTCCCCTTCGCGGGCGGCCTCAAGCGATCCGAGACCCATGATTCTCATGCCGGGATCTCCGGCTACCAGGCCCCGACGAGCTCAGCAAGTTCATGTAATGTCTTTCCCACGCTCTGCTCCTGTTCCGGCAGTTGGGATACTGCCCTTGATGAACAATCACCGTGCCCCTGCCCTGCAGGAGACATAATGTAGGACGGAGGCCCTGAGGCTCGACGCCTCATCAGTCACGGATCGTGTGCTGATAGCAAGGATGTCGTCTGATACCTGGTATCCCCGGTTGAAGTTGTCCGTGGCACATGCCTGCGGAAAGGACGAATTGACGGAAAGGATTTTGAAGGGAGAGGAGATAGATCAAAACAGTACTACTGTTGCCTGTATTCGCTTTCGCACCAAGGATGTCAAAGAGGGAGGGGAGAACGCGTGGTGGTCTGTCTGGCAAAAGATAAGACGGCGATGGTTCTGACAAGGGTTATTCCTCATCGGTCTTGTCGTTTTCCTGTACAGTCTCGCCATCGGAACGTTTCTCCTGTTTTCGTTGCTGCTTTTCTTCATGCTTCCGTTTGCGCTCCAGTTCCTTTTTCCGCTTCTCAAAAGAGTAGTTGGGTTTAGCCATACGGTCTCCCTGTGTGAAAAAAAAACCCCGGAGTGATTCCGGGGTTCTTTGCGTCGATGGTTAACCGGTTAGCTTCGTTTGACGTTCGCTGCCTGAAGCCCTTTCGGACCCTTGACAACATCGAACGTAACCTTGTCGCCTTCAGCAAGTGATTTGAAACCGTCGCCTGCGATTGCAGAGAAGTGACAGAATACATCTTCGCCATTCTCCTGCTCAAGAAAACCAAACCCCTTGCTGTCATTGAACCATTTTACCGTGCCGTTTGCCATAAATACGATTCTTTCTCCAACTACATTGTGATTTTCGCGATAAATCGCGTTGTTGTAAACCATATCAAGTCTGGATGAGGATAGCAAGCAAATAAATGAATAATTCTTCAATGGCCGTCATTGCGCACCATTTTGATCATCGTCCCCTGAATATCTACATTTCCCCTATCTATTAACGCAGGAACGGCGTAGGATGAATTACCGACATTCACCCCGATTTGTCGTCTTCTACCTTAGCAGCTTCCCGTCTTCTCCCGCCATCTCTCTCGAATCCTCCGGAACAGCCTGCGCAGTTCCTCCCGTCAGGCGAAACTCATTCAGGTCGTGGGGCGGTTCGGAAACCATAGACAAGCAAGAAAAAAACTACGTAAGGAGCCAACCATCGCCTCTCTGGATTTTGAACAGGAAAAAAACATCTTCAGAAAATACTACGAAAGCAACCGGAAGCATTTCACCGATGCCAAGAACACCTATATCCGCATCATCAGCTCGCTGCTCAAGCGGAGTGATGTGGGTGAGGTGACGAAAATCGAAGGTCGGATCAAGGACAAAGAGGAATGCATCAAGAAGTTTCACCACAAATACCAACGCAAGCTCGAAGGCGATGAACAACCCTATGCGATCAAGGATTACATTTCAGACCTGATCGGCATCCGGATCGTCTGTCTCTATGAAGACCAGATATCAGTAGTCTCGGATGTACTGCAACGACACTTCAAAATCCTCGACGTCACAGACAAGATATCGGTCATGGAGAGTACCGAGGATTCGTTCGGGTACAAGGGGCTGCACATGGACCTGGCCCTGAACGATGAGATGGCCGCGCTGCCCAAATACCTACCGTGCGTGGGACTGCCCTTCGAGGTGCAGATCAGGTCACTGATCCAGGATTCCTGGAGTGTGCTGGACCACAAGATCAAATACAAAAAATCGATCCCCATCGATCTCAAGCGCAGGATCAATGTCCTCTCTGCACTGTTTGAACTGGCCGACCGGGAATTCAAGGAGATCCGCAACGCCACGACGGAATTACTGCAGCAGGAAAAGGTGGCGCCAATCGGCGAGCCCCTTGATGACACCCGCGAAACAGTGGGGCGGGCAGCAACGGAGGCAAGCGCAAAAACCGTTAACGCGTTCAATTTTCTGCGTGTCGCCGGACATTTCTTCAGGGATTTCGTTTTCGAAGACTACAAGGTCGACGATTTCGTTCAGGATATCCTGAAACTGGACAACGGCTTTCAAAAGTCAGAGCTGCACAAATGCCTGGTGGAGTATCTGAAAGTCGTCAGGGATTATCGCGACGATTTCATGGGAGAAAACCCCGACAAAACATTCAGTCCGTATACCTCCATCAGGCACTGTCTCTACCTTTACAATGAGGAAACCTTCGGGCGGATTCTGTCCAAGGGGACGAGAGAACGGTTTGCCGGCTGGCTGAAAGCATCAGGGCGATAGGATGAATGGTGAAACGTGACTGAAATTCCTTTGAATGAGACAACGCCGCACGCAGAACTCAGTAACGTTGACCTCACGGCTACGACAAAATCAAAATGCTCCCTTCTCTTTTATTCATTGAATAGTACTATTGCTAGTGAATCTTTCTTCTTTCTGCAATGGCAAAAATTCCCAGCCATGCCATGGAGGGGAGCACATGCCCGCGCCCGCCCGCACAACGGAGTCCCCATTCTGGCAGATCCCCGTCACGACGCTCATGGAGCAGTTGGCCGCAAGTCCCGACGGGCTGAACAGCACGGAGGCGGCTCTCCGCTTGGCCCAGTTCGGCCCCAACCTTATCCATGCAGAGCGCAAACGGGCGCTGATCCTGCAATTTCTCGCCAAGTTCAAGAACCCCCTGGTCATCATTCTCCTCACCGCCAGCGCCCTCTCCGCCTTTACCGGTGACGCCACCAGTTTTTTCATCATCGGCACCATCGTCCTCATCAGCGTGACCCTCGATTTCGTCCAGGAATACCGGGCCGGCCAGGCGGCGGAGCGTCTGCGCCAGTCGGTGGCGGTGCGCGGGCAGGTAGTGCGGGACGGCAGGCCCGTCGAGATGCCACTCGCGGATATGGTCCCGGGAGATGTGGCGCTCCTCGCCGCCGGCGATTTGGTCCCCTGCGACGGCCGGGTGCTTGAGGCAAAGGACTTCTTCGTCAAACAGGCCCTCCTGACCGGAGAAGCATTCCCGGTGGAAAAATCCCCGGGAGAATTACCCGAAGAGACCGACGTTCTCACTGCCGGCAACACCGTGCTTCTCGGAACATCGGTGATCAGCGGCACGGCTAGGGTCCTGATGTGCCGGACCGGGCAGAATACTGAACTCGGCGGGATCGCCGACACCCTCCTGGCCAAGGCCCCGCCCACGGCCTTTGAAGAGGGGACCCATCACTTCGGACTTCTCATCATGCGCATGACGGTACTCCTCGTCCTGTTCGTCCTGCTGGTCAATACCTTCTTTCACCGCCCCTGGCTCGAATCGTTCCTGTTTGCCGTGGCCCTTGCCGTGGGGCTTACCCCCGAACTCCTCCCCATGGTGGTCTCCGTGACCCTGTCACGGGGCGCGCTGCGCATGGCTGCCAGCAAGGTGATCGTGAAACGGCTCGCCTCGATCCACAACCTGGGGAGCATGGATGTTTTCTGCACCGACAAGACCGGCACCCTGACCGAGGCCCGCATCCATCTGGAACGCCACCTGGACCCCCTGGGGAAGGATAGTGAGCGGGTCCTGGCGCTGGCCTATTACAACAGCTTTTTCGAGACGGGACTGCGGAGTCCTCTGGATGACGCCATCCTGGAGCATACGGAAATCGATACGAGCGGCTGGAAAAAGATCGATGAAGTGCCGTTCGACTTCGACCGGCGTCGGGTTTCGGTGCTCCTCGACAACGGCACGACCCGGCTCCTCGCAGTCAAAGGGGCTCCCGAAGATATCCTGCGGCTCTCGGTCAGCTACGAGGCGGATGGGGAGACGGGCCTGCGCCCCCTGGACGATGCGGCGCGCGTGAACATCAACGGGCAATTCGAGGCCTTAAGCCGGGAGGGGTTCCGGGTCCTGGGCATCGCTTCGCGCCGGGTGGGGATGGACCATCCCCATGCCGTGGTGAGCGATGAATCGGAACTGGTCTTCGCCGGCTTCGCCGCCTTCCTCGATCCTCCCAAGGAGAGCGCCAAGGCGGCCCTGGCGGGACTCGCCGCCGACCGGGTCGCGGTCAAGATCGTCACCGGCGACAACGAACTGGTGACCCAGCATATCTTCTCGCAACTCGGCCTTCCCGTGACCGGCGTGCTGACCGGCGCGGAGATCCAGCAGCTGGACGATCCCACGCTCGCTGCACGGGTGGAGCAGGTGAACCTCTTCTGCCGTGTGGCGCCTGCCCAGAAAAACCGGATAATCCTCGCGCTGAAGCGGCGCGGCCACGTGGTGGGGTATATGGGCGACGGAATCAATGATGCCCCGTCGCTCCATTCGGCCGATGTCGGCATATCGGTGGAGAGCGCCGTGGACGTGGCGAAAGCGGCGGCGGACATGATCCTGCTGGAGCAGGACCTGGCGGTCCTCCACGCCGGCGTCCTGGAAGGACGGCGCACCTTCGGCAACATCATGAAATACATCATGATGGGGACCAGCTCCAATTTCGGCAACATGTTCAGCATGGCGGGTGCCTCGCTCTTTCTCCCCTTCCTCCCCATGCTGCCGGTGCAGATTCTGCTCAACAACCTCCTCTACGACGTGTCCGAGCTCCCCATCCCGCTGGACCGGGTGGATGACGATTACCTGAGTCATCCCCGACACTGGGACATGAACTTCATCCGCAACTTTATGCTGGTTATCGGCCCGGTCAGTTCGGTCTTCGACTTCCTCACCTTCTACGTCATGCTGACGGTCTTCCAGGCCGGGGAGGCGCTGTTCCATACCGGCTGGTTCATCGAGTCGATGGCCACACAGGTGCTGGTCATTTTCATCATCCGCACCCGTAGGAATCCCTTCAAGAGCCGCCCCAACCCCTGGCTGATCGCCTGTTCGCTAACGGTGGTGGCGGTGGCGGCATTGCTGCCGCTCACCCCTGCCGGGGAGCATCTCGGTTTTGTGGCGCCACCGGCGTTCTTTTTCCTGATCCTCGCCGTTATGCTGCTGGCGTACCTACTGGCGGTGGAATTGATGAAGAGGTGGTTCTTCCGCCGCTTTGCCGCGGAGTGAAGCGGCAAGCGAAGAATATTTTTTGTGATAAATTTGATGCATAGGACGGATAGAGAGAGCCAGAAATTGATGCAGCAACGGTTCGAAATCATCATGTACCGTTTGTTCGGGGAGGCCTCAACGGTCACAGGAGGAGAAAAATGGTGATTGAAAACCATGTCGGAAAAACGGTATTACTTAACATCAAAGAAGAATTTGCTTCTGATAACAGCAGCATTATTCAATCAGCAGTAAGTACAAGACTTTTTTATGCCAAAGGCTTATCCTGAGCCGGAGATGCCCATAACCCGAAAAATCCCCCCCTATTTATCATTTGTGATGGTATGGAAGAGATAATGACAAACGACAAAATAGGTATCGGTCAATGGTTCGTCTCTTCAATTTCTTGCTCCGCGTAGTGCGTGGATTTAAACGGAATCAGGGGCTTTTGTTGTCCGGCGCTGTCGCCTATTATACCCTGCTGTCAATTGTGCCCCTGTCAATCCTTGCCCTCATTGTGCTGACGCGTTTCATTGAAGAGCAGGAGCTGATACACACCCTGTCAACGTACCTGGAAATGGTAATCCCCGGCTACGCGGCTACATTGACCGAACAGGTTCGGGCATTCCTCGTACACCGTAAGGCGGTCGGCATCATCGGCTTTCTCGTCATGCTGTTTTTCAGTTCCCTGGCCTTTTCCATGCTGGAAAACGCCGTGTCGGTGATCTTTTTCCAGCGGGTCAGGATTCACCGCCGCAACTTTCTCGTCTCCGCAATCATTCCCTATCTGTACATCTTCATGATGGGGCTCGGTATCGTGCTGGTGTCGTTTATCGTGGGTGCGATCGAGACCCTGGAAAGCAGGCAATTGACAATTCTCGGCTGGAGTCTGAACCTTGGAGGCGCCACCGGGGTGGCACTGTATTTACTGGGGATTGCCGGCGAGGTGCTGATGCTCACCTCCGTCTACTTGGTGATGCCCGTGGTGCGGGTGAGATTTCGTCACGCGCTCATTGGCGGTGTAACCGCGGCGGTCTTATGGGAGATCACCCGCCGGCTGCTGATCTGGTATTACGCGACCGTATCCATGGTAAACGTCATTTACGGCTCCATCGCCATAACGGTGGTGGCCCTTCTCAGCATAGAGGTCGTGGCAGCAATCCTGCTGCTTGGTGCCCAGGTCATTGCGGAGCTTGAGCGCAAACCCGACGAATCGGCCGGGGAGGAACATCCGGAGTATGAGATATGATGATGTCATGGCATATCGCGTCGGCCTCTCCTCGGTTTTCCCCATCTTTGCCCCAGAAGAATATCATCTGCGGGGTCGTGGCGCTATGCTTGTTAATGAGCTGCTGGGTGCTGACCAGCTCCCAGCCCAGCTTAGCCATGCTATCCAGGTGATCCTGTAAGTCGAGTGCCAGGAGGTCGTTTGCCGGATAATGCCTGGTCGTGAATGTATATGCTTTCGTCATGACCGCCTCCCCCTCAATCTCTTTCCCAGAAGAAATAGTAATACCCGCTCTCTTTGACGACATTGACCATCTTCCACCCGTCGTGCGCCACCTGATTGAGATGTTGCACCATTCCTTCACGGATGATTTGGGTGGTAGGGGGTTCGTGCAACGTAATTGAGTATTCTTTAGCCATAGTCATTCTCCTTTCGCTACTGGTCAGGCCGGGACGTGCGGGTCTGTGATGTTGACCTTGCTTGGGCTGTCGTTATCGTCTCCGTTAATTGTACCATGATTGTTTGCGGTTATAATTCTAGTGAGGCCACCCTTAGGCCACCTCTATTGTTGCACGACTGCAATTGTACCCAGGATTGCACCAGCTCAATTAAAGGAGGTTTTACAATGTTTGAACTTCCAAAGGAAGCCAAGATGATAATCGCTTCGAACCTAACCGTTGCCGCAGCAATCAGAGATGCTGCCATGATGATAACAGGTGGTCAGCAATCGGCTGATTCTAGAGATTTGGTCACTCAGACCTTTGCAGCAATTTTGACCAATCTTGAGAAGCAGGCTCTTGGCAAGGAGCAGGGGCGATAGGCTGACGGGATTTTGAACTAACATTCAGTCAATAGTCAACGTCTCATTAACCTTCAAGAGACCACCACGGGAGTTCTCATATGAAGATTCTCCTCGTGTATCCCCGCTATCCTACTACCTTCTGGAGCTTCAGGTACGCCATGAAATTCATCGGCAGGAAAGCCAGTTTCCCGCCGTTGGGGCTTTTGACGGTGGCTGCGATGCTCCCCGGCAAGTGGGACAAGCAGCTTATCGATATGAACGTCATCGTTCTCTCCGACGAGGCGTTGAAGTGGGCGGATTACGTCTTCATCAGCGCCATGACCATCCAGCGGCAATCGGCGCAGGAGGTAATCGCCCGCTGCCGGCAGCTGGGAGTGAAAACAGTTGCCGGTGGTCCTCTCTTTACCGCCTGCCACGACGATTTCCCCGAGGTGGACCACCTGGTGCTGGGCGAAGCGGAACTCACCCTCCCGCCCTTCCTGGCGGACCTGCTCAAAGGAGAAGCACGGCATCTCTATGCCGTCGACCAATGGGCGGACCTGAAGAACACCCCCGTCCCGCTCTGGGACCTGATCGATTTCAGGGACTATGCCGCCATGAACATCCAGTATTGCCGGGGGTGCCCTTTTGACTGCGAGTTCTGCGACATCACCGCACTGTTCGGGAGAAAGCCGAGGAGCAAGGGACTCCCGCAACTGCTCGTGGAACTGGAGAGTCTCTACGCCCGGGGGTGGCGCGGGGCGGTCTTCTTCGTCGACGACAACTTCATCGGCGACAAGGGGAAGCTGAAGCGGGAGGTACTGCCTGCCATTATCGACTGGATGGAGGAAAGAGGGCGCCCCTTCTATTTCTACACCGAGGCGTCCATCGACCTAGCCGATGACCCCCGGCTCATGGAACTCATGGTCAGGGCGGGGTTCGAAGAGGTCTTCATCGGCATCGAGACCCCGTGTGAGGAGAGCAGCGCCGAGAGCGGCAAGGTGCAGAACAGGAACCGCGACTTGCTGGCCTCGGTGAAGCGCATCCAGCGGGCCGGGTTGCAGGTGCACGGGGGGTTCATCGTCGGTTTCGACAATGACCCTCCGTCGATTTTCGAGAAGCAGATCCGTTTCATCCAGGAGAGCGGCATCGTCACCGCCATGGTCGGCCTCCTGTCCGCCATCCGCGGCACCAAGCTCCACCAGCGCATGGCGCAGGAGGGTCGGCTTCTGGGGGATGACTCCGGCAACAATACGGCCATCGATCTCAATTTCATTCCGCGGATGGAGGCCGGGGCGCTCATCGGCGGCTACCGGACCATCCTGGACACCATCTACTCGCCCAAGAATTACTATCAGCGCGTGATCAGGCTCCTCAAGGAGTACCGGCCGCTGCATCTGGGGAAGTTTCATCTCCAGCAGGGGTACGTGGGGGCGCTTTTCAAGTCGATCCTGTTCCTGGGAGTAATCGGCAAGGAGAGACTCCAGTTCTGGAAACTCTTCTTCTGGTCACTCGCCAAGCGACCGCGGCTCTTCCCCCTCGCCATAACCTATGCCGTCTACGGGTATCACTTCAGAAAGGTCGCAGAAAAAATCGAGGGGAGCGGCATGTTTGATGGTAGCGGTGCCTGGCGTGAAAAGGGCGGCTATGTCTGAAAATGCACACGACGTCAAGACGCTGCTTGAACAAAAGGACTGGGAGTTGCGGGAGTGCAAGGCCTGTCTTCAAACCATCCTGACGAGGAATGTGCATGGGGTACTGATTGTGGATGAGAGCAGGACTATCCTTTTCGCCAATCCCGTCGCCGAAGGTATTTTCAATGCTAAAGAGAAAGGGCTCTTGGGAAGGCCGTTCGAATATCCAATAGCTTCAGGGGAAACAAAAGAGCTGAACGTGCGTTCCCGTGGAGGGAAAACGGTTGCCGTGGAGATGTGGATGGTGGCTATCGAGTGGGACGGCAAACCGGCCTCTTTCATATCCCTGCACGACATTACCGAACGCAGGCGGAACGAGCAGGAGCTTCGCAAGCTCTACCGTGCCGTCATGGCGAGCCCGAGCATGGTCATGATCACCGATGCGCGGGGGGACATCGAATACATCAACCCCAAGTTCACCGAAATTACCGGCTATGCCTTCAATGAAGTTGTCGGCCGGAATCCCCGGTTCCTGAAGTCGGGCAAGATGCCGCCCGAGGAGTATCACAGGCTGTGGGAAACCATCGCCAGGGGTGAGGAGTGGCGGGGCGAATTCATCAACAGGAAGAAAAACGGCGAACTTTACGAGGCATCGGTCGCTATCGCGCCGGTCACGGATTTCGAGGGGACGATCACCGATTTTGTCGCTGTAGAGGAAGACATAACCACTCGCAAGCTGACGGAGGAGGCATTGGCGATTTCCGAGACCCGTTACCGCCGGCTCTTTGAAACGTCCAAGGACGGGATTTTGATCCTGGACGCGGACTCCGGACAGATAGCCGACGTCAACCCGTTCCTGGTGGAGATGCTCGGATACTCCTATGAAGAATTTCGGGGGAAGAAACTCTGGGAGATCGGGGCATTCACCGATACCGAGGCGAGCAAAGCCGCATTCGAGGCATTGCAACAGAAAGAGTATCTCCGCTACGAGGACTTGCCGCTCGAAACAAGGGACGGACGGCTCATCGATGTCGAGTTTGTAAGCAACGTTTACATGGTTGACCGCAAGAAGGTGATCCAGTGCAATATCCGTGATATCGCCTCGCGCAAGCGGGCCGAGAAGGAAATCGACATACTGAACACAAACCTTGCGTCCCGGGCCTATGAACTGGAGGTCATCAATCAGGAACTTGAAGCCTTCAGTTATACTGTTTCTCATGACCTGCGCAAGCCCTTGACGCTCGTCAGCGGATACTGCCAGATAGTCCTGGATGCGTGCAGCGCCAATCTTGACGAGCAGTGCAGGGAGTACCTGTACGAGATCGACCAGGGGATCCGGCGCATGGACGAGCTCATCGAAACCTTGCTGAATTTTGCTCACCTGACGCGCTGTGAAGTGCATCGGGAACCGGTCGATCTCAGTGAAATTGCACGGGCCGTAGCCGCCGAACTCAGGGCCGCAGAGCCGGGGCGTCGGGTTACCTTCATCATCGCCGATGGAGTGACCGTCAACGGTGATCCGAAATTGTTGGGCGTGGTGCTGGAGAATCTCTTGGGCAATGCATGGAAGTACACCGGCAAAAGGGAAGAAGCCGTTCTGGAATTCGGCATGATCGAGGTAGCAGGGGTGAAATCCTGTTTCGTCCGGGACAACGGAGTTGGTTTCGATATGGCTCACACATCATTTCTGTTCAACGCTTTCCAGCGTCTTCCCGGTGTGGACGAGTTCAAGGGGTCCGGCATCGGCCTGGCCACAGTTCAGCGGATCATCCAGCTCCATGGCGGCCGGGTCTGGGCTGTGGGAGATGTGGGGAGAGGTGCAACCTTCTATTTTTCGCTTACATAGTTTCTGGCAAGAAACAAGAATGAAACCCGGAGGTCCCCATGTCGACCCGGCCGCTTGCCCTTGTGCTATGTAACTTTACGTTCAATACGATAGGAGTCAATTAGATGTGGAAACGTATAATCACCCAAGATTCGCAGGGCATCGTAACCACCGAACAAAACTGGCTGGGCTTGGAATACTTAGCTCAGGCAGAACTTACGTCCGAGGACCCGTCACACCCGATCGAGTCGGCGTTGAAACCCGATGAGGGATCGGGCGGGCGGGCGGTAGAACCCGGCCAGCAAGTCATTCGTCTGCTGTTTGACGAGCCATTGCGTGTCAGGCGTATTCGTTTAGTGTTTCATGAAGACTATCAGGAGCGCACGCAAGAGTTCGTGCTTCGGTGGTCCTCAAACGGCGGTCGGTCATGCCGAGAGATTGTGCGTCAGCAGTATAATTTTAGCCCTCCGTATAATGCCCACGAAATAGAAGACTATGCTGTCGATCTTGTCGGGTTGACGACGCTGGAACTATGCATTGTTCCGGATATAAGCGGGGGGCGCGCCCGGGCATCGATTGCGCAGTTATGCCTCGCATAATGCCAAAAGCTACTCCCGGAGCTTACGGCGCTGAGTGCATGGACTTGGCGTGACGTAATAAGAGTTGAGTCAGCCAGACGTTTGAGGTGACAATGAATCACAAGGAGGACTGTATGGAAATCACTCGTGGACAAAAACTAGTCGAACTGTCAAAGAAATTAAACGAAGTAGTTATTCACTCGACAAGCGCAGATGAAAAATTACGGGAGTTGAGTAAACTCTTAGAATAGCTCAATTTAAAATCAAACAAGGGATGGATAAACCATGCGGGTCGTGTCGCAGATGGAACATATCACGTAGAATTTGATATTCGCGGCGAAGGGTATTCCTCTAGATGGCCACAGTGGGCATATGAGGTAGCACTACAGGCTGTTATTTACAATAAGAAAATCTGGGTAATTTCTGATGGCACTCCATATGGGCAAAATCAATTACAAGTGATTATGCTCGCTGAAAGTGCCTAAATAAAACCAAATAGAATTTATTGCAACAGTTCAATGACAAAAGCTGTTGACAAAAGCTGTGCCTTTACCGAACTTGTAAAATGCTGTGTAAACCTGGACAAAGTACGTTTGCAAATTCTTTGCTCACCATAGAGAAAACTAGCAAAACTGCTTTGAAAGAAACCGGGGGATAGTGATATGACGAGGATTGAGTTACTAAAAAGTAAGTTGACTACTCGACACCATCCTTTTGGTGCCCTTACTGGAAAAGTCATTACGAGTGGGTGTGTCTAGTAGTCAGGTTCCGTCTTAGTAACCCGCCGAAGAGGGTCGTAAGTGCCTCTAGGCAGTTGAATACCGGAGCCTGGACCGGAAGCCGCTCCAAGTGTCCCACGCGGGAGGTCAGGAACTATTGCCGCCGTCCTTCAGCTGCCCTTCCAGGAATGACCGGAGCGCCACGGCGTTGTTGTGCTCCAGGTCCAGGGCACCGAAGAGGAGCGTGATGTCATCCTTTCGGGCCGCATCCAGGAGCGGCCGCCAGGCTTCCTTCTTGACCTCCAGCTCGGCGACGTAGCGGCGACAGAATTCCTCCCATCTGGCAGGGTCGTGGCCGAACCAGCGGCGCAGTCCATCGCTCGGTGCCACATCCTTCAGCCACCCCTCAATCCGCAGGCTCTCTTTCTTCACGCCGCGGGGCCACAGGCGGTCCACCAGATAGCGGGATCCGTCGTCCGGACGAGGGGCCTCGTACACCCGTTTGACTCGTATCATGACATGTTCCTTGTTCGGAAAGCCTGCAATCTCCTTGATACGGCTCCGCGTCACTTTCCATCCGGCAGAGGCCGACACTCCGGCCGGCGTCCAGAAAAGGCACTCGCTTACGGGTGCTTGATGAAGGTCCCCTTCTCGTACTCCTCGAAGGCGACACGCAGTTCCTCCTGGGTATTCATGACGATGGGACCATACCAGGCAACCGGCTCGTTGAGCGGCTTTCCGGAGATGAACAGGAAGCGGACCCCCTTCTCCCCGGCCGTCACGGTCACCTCGTTTCCCTCGCGCCGGAAGAGCACGACGGTTTCATGGCCGCAGATGCAGCGCCTGCTGGTATCCATCCACCCCGCACCCACCATCTCATAGGCAAATGCATCGCGCCGCTCGTCGAAATATCCCTCCCCGTCCAGCACGTAGGCGATGGCCGTATGCCCCTCCTTGACCGGGTGGCGGAACGCGGCACCCGGCGGCACGCTGACGTCGAGCATTTCCGGGTCGATGACGATGTCGCGCACCGGCCCCTGGGTGCCCTGTACCTCCCCGATCACGATCTTGATCCTCGTCCCGGAATCGAGCACGACGTCGGGGATGTCGGCGGCCTTCACGTCGCGATAGCGGGGCGCCATCATCTTCCGGGCTGCCGGCAGATTGGCCCAGAACTGGAATCCCCACATCATGCCGGTCGGGCTCATCTGGGGCATCTCCTGGTGGATGATGCCGCTACCGGCGGTCATCCATTGCACATCACCGGCGCCGATCACCCCCTTGTTCCCCATGCTGTCGCCGTGCGCCACCACCCCCTCCAGGATATAGGTGATGGTTTCGATTCCCCGGTGGGGGTGCCAGGGGAATCCGGCCAGATACTCCGCCGGATTGGCCGTGTGAAAATCGTCCAGCATGAGGAACGGATCGAACAGCGGAACCTGGGAATAGCCGAAGGCCCGCTTGAGATGGACACCGGCCCCCTCGATGGTGGGACGGCTCTTGAAAATCTTATCGATGTGGCGAGCGGTCATGGTATCTCCTTTCCCGTAAGATGCTCCAAGTATATCAGAAGTCGGGGCAGGGACATCCTGCACCCCCTATTTTCGAACAGAGTACGGCGGGCGGCCGGGAGGGAGATACGGGCAGACAAAAAAAGGCCCCCTGGTGAGAGGGGGCCTTCGGTGCCGGCGGATACGCGCGGTCACTCGATGGTGAATTCGGCCTTTCCCACGATGACGGAGAACCTGTAGCCGCTGCCGAACTCCTTGTCCTTGGCGAGGATGCCGCGGGCCGTCACCACCTCGCATCGGCCGGGAGGGCCACGATGGGGGGAAGAAAACGGTACGGCGGGCTCTGTCTACGGTGAGGATGTCCCGCCATGCTGGGGAGAGGGGGCTTCGCTGTCGTGGAACTGCTGGAAGATGGCATCGAAGTCGCCGGCCGCCGAGACGAATGCCCCGAGCACCTGGGGATCGAAATGCTGCGGCAAGGTGCGCCCGTCGCCGTGGATGATGATACGGCAGGCCTCTTCGTGGCTGAGGGCCGGTTTGTATACCCGCCAGCTGCGAAGGGCGTCGTACTGGTCCACCAGCATGACGATCCTCCCTTCCAGGGGGATTTCTTCCTCCCGCAACCCCTGGGGATAGCCGCTGCCGTCCCATCGCTCGTGGTGGGTGAGAGCGATGAGCCGGGCCATTTGCAGCATCGGATGGGCCGACCCTTCCAGGATGCCGGCCCCGACATTGGTGTGGGTCTTCAGGACACTGAATTCCTCTTCGCTCAGTTTCGCGGGGTTGAAGAGGATGGAATCGGGTATGCCGATCTTGCCGATGTCGTGCATGGCGCTGGCAAGGGTGAGGGTGTTGATGAACTCCTCCGGCATCCCCAGTTCCCGGGCGATCCGTCCGGCATAGAGGCCGATGCGGGAAATGTGCCGGCCGGTATTGACGTCCCGGAGTTCGGCAGCGGCGGTCAGCCGCTCGATGACTTCCAGGCTCATGCTGCGGAGCTGCAGCAGGGCCTCGGCAAGCTCATTGGTCCGCTTCCGGACCGTCGCCTCCAGCTCGGCCTTGTAGTTCTTCTCGATGCGCGACAAGCGCTTGAAGTGGATTCCCTTGTCCAGGGCGTGGATCAGGTAGAGGGGCTGGTACGGTTTGATGATAAAATCGAAGGCCCCCTTCTTCACCGCCTCCACCGCAATGTCCAGCTCTGCGTACGCGGTCATGAGGATAACGGGGGTCTCGGCATCGAAGCGGCGGATCTTCTCGAGGAGCTCGATACCTCCCATTTCCGGCATATTGATATCCGTCAGGACCAGGTCCACCTCCTGGGCAAAGAACTGCTGGAACGCGGCGTTGCCGGTGGTATGCGCATAGACGACGAAGCCGTAGTCGCCGAGAAGCATGGATAGACTCTCCATCATGTATGGGTCGTCGTCCACGACCATGACCGTTCCCCGGGGAGTGTCGTTCATTGATTCAGTACCTCGCGTATCTTTGTCAACAGGGCATGGCGTGAGTGGGGTTTGGTCAGATAGGCGACACCCTCGGCAAGCATCCCCTTACCCTGGACGATATCGGCGGAGTAGCCGCTGGTGAAGATCACCTTGATGTCCGGCCGCATCCTGCTGATATCGGTGTACACATCCCAGCCGTTCTTGTTGGGCATGATGACATCGAGGAGGAGGAGCTGCACCTCTTCCCAGTGCTTGCGGAATTTGGCGAGGGCCTCTTCCCCGTCAACCGCCTCGATGACCCGATAGCCGTGCTCCTCCAGCAGTACCCGCGTGATTTTGCGCACTTCCCCATCGTCTTCCGCCATGAGGATCGTTTCCGTCCCGCCCACGAACCGCTCCTCCGGCGGGAGGCACGGCTTGTCGACCGCTTCCTGCACGGCAGACAGGTACATGGTGAAGACCGATCCCTTTCCCGGTTCGCTGTAGCAGGTGATGTAGCCGTTGTGCTTCTTGACGATGCCGTAGACGATGGAAAGACCGAGGCCCGTTCCCTTTCCCACGTCCTTCGTGGTGTAGAACGGCTCGAATATCCGCTTCGCCGTTTCCTCGTCCATGCCGGTCCCCGTATCGCTCACGGAGAGTATGGCGTAGGTGCCCGGCTCGCCGTAGCCGTGGGTGAGGGCAAAACGGCCGTCAATCTCCAAGATTCCGCTCGTGATCGTCAGCATCCCCCCCTCCGGCATGGCATCGCGGGCGTTGGTGACCAGGTTCATCAGGACCTGCTCGATCTGGCTGGAGTCTGCCATGACAATGGGGCCTATGGAGGCAAGGGAGGTCCTCAGACCGATGTCCTCGCCGACCAGCCTTACCAGGAGTTTTTCGATCCTTTTGACAATTTCGTTGAGGTTCACCGCCTTCGGGTTGGTCACCTGCTTCCTGCTGAAGGAGAGAAGCGCCCGGGTCAGTCCGGCCCCCCTTTCCGCCGCAGCGATGATCTGGTCGAGAACCGACCTCAGGCGGGTATCGGCCTGGCCCTTCAGTTGAAGGGAACTGGCGTAGCCGATGATTGCAGTGAGGATGTTGTTGAAATCATGGGCAATCCCTCCCGCCATGCGGCCGATGGCATCCATTTTCTGGGAGTGCCGCAGCTGGTTCTCCAGTGCCTTCCGCTCCGTGATATCTTCCTTGACGGCAAGGTAATGGGTAATTTTTCCATCAAGGTCCCGGATGGGGGAGATGGTGGCGAATGTCCAGTAGAGCTCGCCGTTTTTCTTCCTGTTGTGCAGCTCCCCCCGCCACTCGTTGCCGGCAGTGATGGTCCGCCAGAGGCCGGCGTAGACGTCCCGGTGCGTCTCACCCGACTTGAGCAGGCGGGGATTGCGGCCCGCAACCTCTTCCTCCCTGTAACCGGTCGCCTCGATGAACTTCGGATTGACGTATTCGATGGCCCCCGACGTGTCGGTAATGATAACCATTGCCGGACTCTGCTCCACGGCGTGGGAGAGCTTGCGGAGCTTGTCCTCGACCCGCTGCCGCTCCTGCAGCTCCAGAAGGGCCTTGGTATAGAGACGTGCGTTGTCAAGGGCAAGGGAGGCCAATTTGCCAAACTGGCCGAGGAACTCCATCTC